>Ga0208741_10000005_pt1 | contig 209399 bp, 184 predicted proteins | sample CryBogCBE03Jun09_FD_184576 | JGI IMG/M metagenome (GOLD analysis project Ga0208741, IMG submission 184576) | Freshwater microbial communities from Crystal Bog, Wisconsin, USA - CBE03Jun09 (SPAdes) | ecosystem: Environmental > Aquatic > Freshwater > Lake | place: Crystal Bog, Wisconsin, USA...
CAATGGCCGCCTCATTGTCCTGCGTGTGGGTCCACTCCTCGTGCATACGAGAGACGAGGAAGACCTGGTAGTCCATCGACAGACCAAACAAAATGGCGATCATGATGATCGGGAGGTAGGCCTCAACCGGTCCCGTTCCCGAGCCGATCAACGAACTGCCCCAGCCCCATTGGAAGACGGCTACGACGAGACCGAATGAGGCGGCAACGGCCAGCAAGTTCATGACGGCAGCGGTCAACGGAATGAGGATTGACCGGAAAGCAATCATGAGCAACAAGCAACCCAGCACAATGATGATGACCAGGAACAGTGGGATCTTCGAGTCGAGCTGACTGGCGAAGTCCATGCCGATGGCAGTAGCACCACCGACGTAGATGGCACTGTGTGACTGTGCGGTGGCGGCGGGCACGTAGGTGCCACGAATGAGATCAATCAAGTTGTTCGTGGCCTTGTCCTGCGGCGCCGACTTCGGCACCACGTTGATAACAGACACGGTCTTACTCACGGGGAAGACCGGACCGACGAAGGCCACGTCACTGTTGCCCTTGATGGTGGCCGCCAATTGGGTCATCGCCGCGGTGTCGGCGGGGGAGGTGATCTTGCCCACTACTTCGAGTGGTCCATTCGAACCGGCGCCGAAGCCCTTGGCCAGAGTGTCGTACGCAATGCGCGTTGTCGAGCCAGCGGGGTTGGAACCAGCGTCGGACAGGCCGAGTTGCAGCGAGAGAACGGGCGCGGCCAGCAGGGCAATGACCACGAGTGCAGCCAGCGACAGGCTCTTGGGGCGCTTCGAGACCGATTCGGCCCAGCGCTTCCAGCCACCTTCTTGCTCTACACCCTTTGGTCCGTTGGCCTTCAGGGCGCGACGCTCGCGGCGGCTCAAAATGGTCGACTTCCAGAATGCGAGGAGCGCGGGGAGCAACGTGGTGGCGGCCAACATAGTGATGACGACCGTGGCTGACGCGGCTACACCGAGGCCCGAGAGGAAGCCGAAACCCAAGAACAGCATGCCGAGGAGCGCGGTGCACACCGTCAGGCCGGCGAAGATGACGGCGCGGCCGGACGTATTGAGTGAGGTAACGATGGCCTCTTCGACATTCATACCCTGCTGCAGGTTCTGCCGCGTTCGCGTCACGATGAAGAGGGCGTAGTCGATACCCACACCTAGACCAATCAGCGAACCCAGAATTGGTGCGAATTGCGCGATTGACACCACGTGACTCAGCAGGGTGGTCACGGCCGAGGCAATGGCGATAGCGAAAAGTGCCACACCCAGTGGAAGCAACATGGCCATCAGTGATCCGAACGCGATAATCAAAACGATGGCGGTGGCCAAGAGACCGAATCCTTCGCCCGGTGAGCCCTTCGGCAGAGTTGCGTCAGCAATGGCATTACCGCCTTCGGAAACGGACAGCGTGCTGCTACGCAGCGTCGCCACATCCTTGAGGAGCTTGTCAATGGTGCCCTTCGGGATGAGGTTGGACGCGGTGGTGAAGGAAATCGACGCGTACGCAATTGTCTTGCCCTGACTCACCTGACCGAAGGAAGTGGGGGCGAACGGTGATGACACGTGCCCGACGCCGGGCAGCGCGGCGATTTCATCCAATACCGGTGTGATCGCAGCATCGAGAGTCACAACCACCCCGTGCGATGACTGGAAGACAATTTGGTCCTGGTCACCGGAGAGTCCCTTCGACGCCGACTCGAGGAGCTTGAGGGCCATGGTCGAGTTCGTCTTCGGCAGCTGGAAGGAGTTGGAGTAGGAATTACCGAGCGACGCCGAGGCAGCGTTGATGCCGATGGCGACGACGAGCCAAATAACGAGCATCAGCCAACGCTTCTGAACGGCAAAACGGGCGAGAGACTTCATGGGGGGCTCCTAAGGGGGGCGGGGGTGGGTGCCCTCAGTTTAGTGGGGGCGCCGAAAACACCTCACGTTAGTGACGTTCAGTATTCCGGTAGATTGGAGGCAACTCGTCCAGCGCTGGACGATGTTTCTCTTGGAGGCAGCCATGGCGGAAGTAGAAATCGGCATTTACAAATCGGCACGTCAGGCGTACGGCTTTGACGACATCGCCATCGTGCCGTCGCGTCGTACTCGCGACCCCGAGGACGTCGACATTTCGTGGCAGATTGACGCCTACAAGTTCGAACTCCCCGTCCTCGGATCGGCCATGGACGGCGCAATTTCGCCCACCACCGCAATTGAAATGGGCCGTTTGGGTGGTCTCGGTGTCTTGAACCTCGAGGGTCTGTGGACCCGCTTCGAAGACCCCACGCCTCTGTTCGAAGAAATTGCGGAACTCGACGACGACAAGGCCACTGCTCGCATGCAGCAGATGTACTTAGAGCCCGTCAAGCTGGAACTCGTCGGTGAGCGTATCCGTCAGATGAAGGCCGCCGGTATTCGCACCTCTGCTGCCGTGACGCCGGCCAAGACCGCTTGGATGGCCCAGACCATCCTGGACGCCGGCCTCGACATCCTCGTCATTCAGGGCACCGTCGTCTCGGCCGAGCATGTCTCGAAGACCGTCGAGCCCTTGAACCTCAAGAAGTTCATTCGTGAATTCGAACTCCCCGTCATCGTGGGTGGCTGCGCCAGCTACCAGGCCGCTCTACACCTGATGCGCACCGGTGCAGCTGGTGTGCTCGTTGGTGTCGGACCCGGCAACGCCTGCACCTCGCGCGGTGTGCTCGGCATTGGTGTGCCGCAGGCCACCGCCATCGCCGACGTCGCCGGTGCCCGTATGCGCCACCTCGATGAAACTGGTGTCTACGTCCACGTCATTGCCGACGGTGGTATGAGCCGCGGTGGCGACATCGCTAAGGCCATCGCCTGTGGTGCTGACGCCGTCATGATTGGTTCGCCACTGACCAGCGCCGTCGAGGCGCCCGCCCGTGGCTACCACTGGGGCATGGCGACCTTCCACCCCACGTTGCCCCGCGGTACGCGTGTGCGCACCAAAGTTCGCGGCACCCTCGAAGAGATTCTCGTCGGCCCCGCCCATGAGAACGACGGTCGTTTGAACCTGTTCGGTGCGTTGCGCACCTCGATGGCCACCTGTGGCTACGAGACGCTCAAGGAGTTTCAGAAGGCTGAGATCATGCTCGCCCCGTCGCTTCAGACGGAAGGCAAGCAGTTGCAGCGTTCCCAGGGTGTAGGCATGGGCCATTGACGGTCCTCGTCGTTGACTTCGGGGCGCAGTACGCCCAGCTCATTGCTCGTCGGGTCCGAGAGGCGCACGTCTTCTCGGAGATTGTGCCAACATCGATCACTGCTGAACAGGTGCGGGCCAAGAACGCTTCGGCCATCATCCTTTCCGGCGGTCCGAAGTCGGTGTACGAAACGCCGGCGCCTTCGCTGGACCCCGCCATTTATGAACTGGGATTGCCGATTCTGGGTATTTGCTACGGCGCCCAGCTCATGGCGCAGCAACTTGGTGGTTCAGTGGCCCACACCGGCGGCGGTGAGTATGGCCGGACCGAACTAACGCGCCAGGGTGAGTCCTCACTCGTCTCGTCGTGGCCGACGACCAGCTCGTGCTGGATGAGTCACGGTGACGCGATTGACCAGGCTCCGGAGGGCTTCGTAGTCACGGCCTCAACGCCATTGGCCCCCGTCGCCATCATGGAGGACACGGCGCGTCACTTTTACGCCGTCCAATTCCACCCCGAAGTCGCACACTCCGAGCGTGGCCAGGAAATCATTGAGAACTTCCTTCACGTCCAGGCGGGCCTCGCTCCTTCGTGGACGAACGAGTCAATCATTGATGAACAGGTAGCGGCCATCCGCGCCCAGGTGGGCTCCGAGCGCGTGCTCTGCGCTCTCTCGGGTGGCGTGGACTCGGCCGTAGCGGCCGCCATGGTCTATCGCGCGGTCGGCAATCAGCTCACCTGCGTGTTCGTGGACACGGGTCTCATGCGCAAAAACGAGGGTGACCAGATTGAGGCCACCTTTACCAAGCAGTTTGGTGTCGAACTGATTCACGTCAAGGCCCAGGATCGCTTCTTTGACGCCCTCGCCGGCGTCACTGATCCCGAACGCAAGCGCAAGATTATTGGTGAACTCTTCATTCGAGAATTCGAAGCCGTCGCTCGGGACTTGGCAGAAGACGGCATCAAGTTCTTGGTGCAAGGCACGCTCTACCCCGACGTCATTGAGTCGGGCTCGGGTCACGCCGCCACCATCAAGAGTCACCACAACGTGGGTGGCTTGCCCGATGACTTGAGTTTTGCCCTCGTCGAGCCCCTGCGCACCCTCTTCAAGGACGAGGTGCGTAAGGTTGGCGAAGAACTCGGTCTCCCCGGCGAGATCGTCTGGCGTCAGCCGTTCCCGGGACCCGGCCTTGGTGTCCGCATCATCGGTGAAGTGACGCGCGAGCGCGCTGAGATACTTCGCAACGCGGACTACGTCGTGGTCGACGAAATCAAGAAGGCCGGCCTCTACCGTGAACTGTGGCAGAGCTTCGCCGTGTTACCGGCGGTGCGTACAGTGGGCGTCATGGGCGACGGACGAACCTACGCGTATCCAATTGTTATCCGCGCGGTGACGAGCGACGACGCCATGACGGCCGACTGGGCACGCCTGCCCTACGACGTCATTGAGTCGATTGCCAACCGACTGATTCGTGAAGTGCCTGGGGTTAACCGAGTCGCGTTGGACGTGACCTCGAAGCCACCAGGCACCATTGAGTGGGAGTGAGTTCCCGCCGGATCTCTGACGACGCGTTATGGGGCGACGACCCAGAGAATGACTCCTCCGCCCTCTCGGCCGACGCCCTGCTCGACGGTTTGACGGCGCCCCAGCGGGCCGCCGTGGTGCAGCGCGGTGGACCGCTCCTCGTGGTCGCCGGTGCTGGTTCGGGTAAAACCCGCGTGCTGACGCGTCGTATCGCGCACATCCTCGCGTCCGGTGACGCACGACCATTCGAAATAATGGCCATCACCTTCACCAATAAAGCGGCCGACGAGATGCGCCACCGCGTGGTCGACCTCGTTGGAGAAGACGCCAAAAACATGTGGGTCTCAACCTTCCACTCGGCCTGCCTGCGGATGTTGCGCAGTCACGCCGACGTGCTCGGGTACGAGCGAGGCTTCACCATCTACGACGCCGGTGACGCCGAGACGGCCGTTGACCGCATCATGAAGGAACTCAACATGGACACCAAGCGGATTTCACCGCGCAGTGTCCACAGCGCTATTTCCGCGGCGAAGAATGAGATGCTGTCGGCCGCTCGCTACCGGGACACTGGTCACGGTGACGATCCGAACCACCGCCGCATCGCCGAAATCTACGCCCTCTACGAACAGCGCCTCAAGCTCGCCAACGCCATGGACTTTGACGACCTGCTGCTGAACGCGGTCGCCATGCTGCGCGCTGACGCTGATGTGCTCGCCTCCTACCAACGGCGCTTTCAATATCTCCTCGTTGACGAGTTCCAGGACACCAACGGTGTGCAGAACGAACTCGTGATGATGCTCGCCGCCCAGCACCGGAATCTGTGCGTGGTGGGTGACTCGGACCAGTCCATTTACCGGTTCCGCGCCGCTGACGTCCGCAATATTTTGCAGTTCGAACAGCGCTTCCCCGACGCGGACGTGGTGCTACTCGAGCAGAACTTCCGCTCGACGCAGACCATTCTCGACGCGGCGAATGCCGTCATCGCCAAGAACCCCTCGCGGCACGCCAAGAACCTCTTTACCGATAAGGGCTTCGGTGACAAGATTCGGCTCTACCGGGCTGGCGACGAATACGACGAGGGCCGTTGGGTGGCGACGGAGCTTCGTCGGGCCCGCAACGACCTGGGTCTGTCCTGGAACGACATGGCCGTCTTTTACCGCACCAACGCGCAGAGTCGTGTACTCGAAGAAGAGATGCTGCGGGCGGGGGTGCCGTATCGGGTTATCTCCGGTATGCGCTTCTACGACCGCAAGGAAATCAAGACCGCACTGGCCTACGCCCGCTTGATCGTGAACCCCCGTGATGAGGCCTCGGCTCGCCGGGTGATCAACGAGCCCAAGCGTGGGGTGGGCGAAGCGGCCCAGGCCAAACTGGGCGTCTACGCGGCCGAACACGGCATCTCCTTCGCGGAAAGTGTCAACTACGCCAAGGCCGCCGGACTTACCGCGAAGGCCCTTCAGGGAACCGAGACCTTTGCTTTCATGATGGAGCAGTTGCGGGCTATGGCCAACGACCTCAGTCCTCGTGAAATGATCGACGCCATTGTTCGTGAAACCGGCATGGGTGCCGCCCTGCGGGCCGAAAACTCCGACGAGGCCTTTTCTCGCCTAGAAAACCTCGGTGAACTCGCGTCCGCCGCCGCTCAGTACGAGACGTTGATGGAGTTCGTCGAGCGCATGGCCCTCGTGGCCGACTCCGACCAACTCGACGGCGGCGCCGGGGCAATTTCCATGATGACGATGCACGTGGCGAAGGGTCTCGAGTTTCCGATGGTAGTTATCACGGGCCTCGAAGAGACCATCTTCCCGCACAAGCGAGCACTCGCTGACGAAGCGGAACTCGAAGAAGAGCGCCGGCTGTGTTACGTGGGTCTCACCCGAGCGATGAAGCACCTCGCGTTGACCCAAGCCTGGAGTCGCACCATGTGGGGCCAGCGCACCGACGCTATCCCCAGTCGATTTTTGGCGGAGATTCCGGCCGAACTGGTGGACGACCTCTCGAAGACCGTGCCGGTCCGTCGCGCAATCTTCCGTGACGAAGACGAGGGTTTCGTTGGTCGTTCGAGTGAGTTCGCGCAAGGTCGAGCCTTTGGCTCGGGAGCTGCTCCACCCGTTCGTTCGACGGGGGCAGAAAACCTCAATCTTTCCGTGGGTGATCGCGTCGTGCACGACCGCTACGGTCACGGCACCGTGACGAAAACGGCGGGTAGTGGCACGGGAGCGCGAGCCACGGTCAACTTCGATGAGCATGGCCCCAAGCAGCTCATGTTGGCCATGACCCCACTGCGTCGCGCCAATTAGCGGGCCGACAGCGTAACGAAGTCACGCGCGTAGGCCGGTTCGAAGAACTGAGCTGGCGTCTGCACCATGGCGGGGTTTAGGTCACGACCGTTACCGCGTGAGGCGTAGCCCGTGGGGGAGTCAGGCGTGTACGTCGCAAAGATGGGCCACAGCGGGTTCATGTCGAGCACCATGGCGCGCACTGCGCCCGCCCTAACCAGCAGCCGGGCAAGGTCCGTGATATTCATCGCTCCCTCGACGTAGACGAAGGCGCCCGAGGCGGTGACGCCGAGCCCCGACCGAGGCGTGTCCACGACCTTGTTGAGGGCGAAGCCCCAGGCTGACGTGTCGTACCGATAGAGCCCCGGGACGGGTGCCCCATGGTCGACGAGCAGCGTGAGATTTTGACGTACCGCGACCACGTTCGGGGTCATGGTGACGTCGCGACCCCAGGCACCCACGGCCATAGAACCGTCTCGATAGATCACCAGGGAAGCATCCCCGGGAACGAGGGCCGCAACCAAGTGGTGCTCGCTGTAGTACCCGCCGTGTGAATCCTTGAGGAGAAACCCACCGTTGAAGGCGGCGACCAGTGAGGCGGCCGCCTCACGAGACACCGGCGCCGTGTACTTCCAGAAGTAACCACCGGGGCTGAGTGAACCGGAATAGAGCGTGGCGCGCACCAATCGAGGGTCAATCCACGCCACCCCGGCGCGGGCTGAACCATTTTGCGGTGGGCGTAAAAATGTGGTGTAGATGGCGGCGTGCCCGTCGACCACACGACCAGCGGGTGCCCACCGTCCCTCGCCGGCCAACGCTGGAGTGAGTAGGGGCGTGACCGTTGTCGGGGTGGCGAGCGGTGTGAGAGGGGCGGCCAGTGCTGGCGACGCGAGTGACAGCGGGAGCAGCAGGGCGAGAAGGCGAGCGAATGAGCGAAGTGGGAGGCGCATAATTTCCTTTTGGGGTGGTACCCATAGTTACCCGTCGACGAGGGAAATTGTCCTGTTCTACTCAGGTCTTTAGTGAGTTCTTAGTCGCCCGCGGCCGAACGGAGCCCCCCATCTGGTCGGGAGTGGCAAACTAGGAACTTATGGTTTCGCCTCGACACGCCGCGCCCGTCTCGACACGCCGCAGCGCCCGCCGCCAGTCTCGGACGGTGTTCTATTGGCGGCGTTTGGTGGTGCTGTCGTCGGTGTCAGTGACCTCGGTGGTTGGGTTCTACGGCATTACCCTCTACCAAGCGCTGCACAATCCCTCGTACGGTGTTTCGGCCATGGCTCGAGGCGCCGAGTGGGGCCGAAACGAAGGCCTCGGCGGCCTCGTGACGTGGTTTGAAAACATCTACAACAGCCTCAACGGGGCCAAGGTGGGTGGCGCACCGAGTAAGAACGCCTTTGGTAGCGGTGGCACTGGTTCAACCAAGACAGCGGCCGGCGCCCTGCCCGTTCCGGCCAGAATCATCTCGCCCGCCGCGCACCCCGCCGCCGACGAAGGTGTGTGGCACCCGGTAGCCCGGTACACCGCCGGCGGAGTTCCCGCCGTCTACGAGGCCTTCGTCCGACCCGATGCAGTGCACACCAGTTACGTGGTCGGTGTGGCGTGGATGGACACGAAGCTCCTCCGCGCGACCTTGTACTCCGGCTCCCAGATCCCCGGCACGATGGGGCTTCCCTACCGCCACACGGCACCGGTCACGGCGGTTGATTCCCGTTCGTTGGTCGCGGCCTTCAACGCCGGCTTCCGCATGCAGGACGCGCAGGGTGGTTACTTCACCGATGGCAAGATTCTTCTCCCCTTGCGCAAGGGGGCCGCCTCGGTCGTGACCTACAAGAACGGTGACATCTCGGTGGGGCAGTGGGGTCGCGACTTCCACTCCTTCGCCAACGTGGCCTCGGTACGGCAGAACCTCGACCTCATTGTTGATGGTCGCCGCGCGGTCGCCGGTCTCAATCAGCAGAACAATGCCCGCTGGGGCAAGGTCACCGGTAATACCTTCAACGTGTGGCGTTCCGGCCTTGGGGTAACGGCCAATGGCGCCTTGGTCTATGTCGGAGGGCCGGCACTCTCCATTTCGGACCTCGCCAATACGCTGGTGCGAGCCGGGGCCGTGCGGGGCATGGAAATGGATATGAACACCGACTGGGTGGTCTACGCCACCTACACCGGCGCCCTGAACCGGGCTATCAATGGCAGCACCGGTGTCGACATGTTGAACGCGAACAACGTGGGGTCGAACGCCATGCTCGAGCGGCCAACGGTATTTTTCGCTAACTGGTGGACGCGAGACTTCTACACCATGAGTTTGCGACCAAAGGAATTGGTCGCGTCGAGCGCGAGCGGTCGCGGGTAACTACCGATCCATCACCATGCGCCACAACTGGCGGGGGAGGTGTCGCAGGACGAGGTAGACCCAGCGGAGAATTGGCGGACTCCAGATAACGCGCTGATTGGTACTGAGACCGGCCATGACGTACTCGGCTACTTCGTTTGGTCCGGTCATGAACGGCATCTCGGCCATGCCCGCCGTCATACGCGTGCGCACCGCCCCGGGGCGAAGCAGTTGCAGCGAAGCCCCCGTGCCCTCGAGGGAGTCCGCGAGTCCGTCCGCCAGGCGATCGAGCCCGGCCTTGGCACCACCGTAGAGATAGGCACTGCGGCGAACGCGAACGCCCGCGACCGAGGAGATGACCAGAATGCGCCCACTGCCCTGGGCGATCAGTCGATTCCGGATTTCGGTGAGGGCCACCACCGGCCAGGTGAAGTTGACGTTCATCATGCGTAGTGCCGCCTCAGGAGAGATTTCGTCCTCTGACTGCACACCCAACTGACCGACGGCCACGATGACGAGGTCCACGGAGCCCCCCGCGGCGTCAAACGCGGCATCGATACTCGCTGCGGCCGTCTCGGGGTGCTCGGCGTCCAGGTGCACGATCGGCGTCGCGGTGGCGCCGTACTCAACGGCCTCCTCAGCGGCCTTTGCGAGGAGCTCGGGGGTGCGACCGGCGAGCACAACGGTGTGGGCGCGGGCGACGACGAGTTTCTTGGTGATGGCGCGGGCAATTTCCGAGCTACCGCCGAGAACGATAACCCGCTGGGGCTGTCCGAAAGCGTTGTCCATTAGAACGGTCCTCCAATATTGAGTCGGCGAGCGAGGTCACTGGTGAGTCGCTGGTCGGGGTCGTAGGTCTGTTTGACGGTGAGAAAGTCGTCGAGTCGTGGGTACATCGCTCGCACGGCATCGGGCCGTAGACGTGCGTCCTTGGCCAGGTAGACCCGACCACCGGCCGCGAGGACCAGTTCATCGAGGTCGTCCAGTACGCCCGGCAGCGCCGATGGGCCCACGGGCAGATCGAGGGCGAGGGTCCAGCCCTCCATCGGGAACGAGAGGTGGCCGTGGTTCCCCGGCCCGAAGCGCTTGAGCACGGCGAGAAAGCTCGGCACGCCCGACGATGACAGACGTTCGATGGCCTTGACGACGACGTCACCGTGGTAGTCATCGACGGCGAATTGGTACTGCACAAAGCCTCGTCGGCCGTACATACGGTTCCAGTCGTTGAGTCCGTCGAGGGGGTGAAAGAAGGTGGAGAGGCTCTGAATCTCGCGATCCTTCTTCGTTGGTGCGACGCGATACCAGAGTTCATTGAAGGCACGAATGGTGAGTGGATTGAGCAGTCCCGAAGGGGCGTCAAGTGGCACCCGCAGTCGGGCGTTCGAGGGCCCCTCGAGAGTAACGGTGCCAACGTCGTCGGCACCGGCGTGGTGGCCGCGGGTCAAAATCGCCCGACCCATGGTTGCGCCCTTGGTCATGCAGTCGACCCACGCGACGGAGTAGCGATAGGCATCGTCGCCGGTGCGCATGGCGTCCATCACACTGTCGAGGTTTCGGTGCTTGGTGGTATCCACCAGGACTCGGTCCGTTTCAATGGGGGTGAGACGGAGGGTGACGGACGTCACGACCCCGGTGAGGCCCATGCCTCCAATCGTCGCCCAGAAGAGGTCGGCGTGGTGCGTTGGAGAGATATCGAGCGCACCAACTGGCGTGACGATGCGCATACCTAAGACGTGGTCGCCAATGGAGCCGTCGACGTGGTGGTTCTTCCCGTGGACGTCAGCGGCGATGGCGCCTCCCATGCTGACTTGGCGGGTACCGGGGGTTACGGGGATGAACCAACCGAGCGGAATAGTGACTTTTAACAGTTCGTGGAGGGAGACGCCCGCTTCCACCGTTACCACGCCATCGGCACTCACGTCACTGATGGCGGTGAAACCTCGATTGTCGAGCACGACGCCACCACTCACTTGCGCGGGGTCACCGTAGCTGCGACCGAGTCCACGGGCAATTACCGGACCGTGGTTCAGCGCCGTGAGGAGTTCCTCTTCGGTGCGGGGCATCTGCAGATCACTGAGGGCGGGCGAGGTACGACCCCATCCCGATAGTTTCTGACGGCTCATCCGTACACTCCAATTCCTACTAAGACGGCCCACACGAGTGCCAGGATCTGCACAGTGTGATTGCGCAACAGCAAGTCTTCGGGTGCCTCACCGGCGGGCGACGAGGCCCCCCGAATAATAAATAACACCGCTAAGACAACGGGTGCGACCGTGAGACGAATGGGGATCGTGAGGTGCTTCACGGAGGACAGACCGGTCGCCGAGGTGTCGAAGGCCCAGAGGCAGTAGGCCGTGACCACCACCGTGGCGGCCATTGTCAGCGCCGAGTTCAAGAACTCGGGGGTGTAGTCCTTCAGGACCACCCGGTTTTTCACCCCCACATTGCGAAGTTCGGCGGAGCGTTTCCCAATGACCAGAAACAGCGCGCCAAAGGAAATGACAACGAGGAACCACTCGGATACGGGAATGTGGCTGGCGGCCGCGCCGGCGTAGGCGCGAAGGAAAAAACCGCTGGCCACGAAGGCCATTTCGATAAGTGCGACCCGCTTGATACCGGCAATGTAGGAAAACGACTCGAGGACGTAGAGGCCGAGTACGACGTACAAACCAAGGGGGTGATTGAGCAGGAGGGGCAGAAAGCACGCGGCGACCGCGAGTACGACCGCGAGTACGACGGCCGCACCGACCTTCAGTTGACCCGAGGCGATGGCCCGAAATTGCTTCGTGGGGTGGGTGCGGTCGTCCTCGACGTCACGAATGTCATTCGTGAGATAGATGCAACTCGCGATGGCGCAGAAGGTAAAAAAGGCAATAAACGAATTTTCCAAGACGTCGGCGTGAAAAAGTCGGCCCGAGGCGGCGGGAGCAATGAAGACGAGGCCGTTCTTTACCCACTGGGGAACACGCATGCCCGAAGTAACGGCGCGAAGGGGGCCGCGCGTTTGTGGGCTGGTGTTCATACCCTCAAGGCTAGTTCTCCCTGCCCTTTGACGTGGGGGCGGCGATGGATTCGACCGTCGCATCATCTTCAGAGATAACGACTAACTAATTTCAGGCCGTCGAAGGGTGTTGTCGAGGTAGAACACTAGGGGTGTTCGCCTAAGTTGCTAGGGGAGTTGTTCTCGTCGCTGGCGTTAGTGCCACTGCGGTCGCACGGAAAGTAGACAGTATGGACCTTTTTGAATATCAGGGGAAGCAGTACTTCGGTCGTTTCGACATTCCCACCCCCGCCGGAGACATCGCCGACACGGTCGACGAAGCCGTTGTGGTTGCTGAACGCATTGGCTACCCCGTTGTACTCAAGGCGCAAGTCAAAGTCGGTGGACGTGGCAAGGCCGGTGGCGTCAAGCTCGCCACCAACGCTGACGAAGTTCGCGAACACGCCAGCTTCATTCTCGGTCTCGACATCAAGGGGCACATCGTGCGTCGTCTCTGGGTGGAAGAGGCCAGTTCTATCGCGAAGGAGTACTACGCCTCCTTCACCCTGGACCGCCCGAACAAGATGCACCTCGGCATGTTGAGTGCCCAGGGTGGCGTGGAAATTGAAGTGGCCGCGGAAGAGAACCCCGACGCCATTGCCTTCATCTCCATCGATCCAGTCAAGGGTCTCGACCTCGAGGACGCCCGTCGCTGGGTGGCCCAGGCCAACCTCGACGAGGTAGCGCGGGAGCAGGCTGCGACGTTGCTCGTGGCGCTCTATCGCTGCTACACCGAAGGTGACTGCGACTTGGCCGAAATTAATCCGCTGATCCTGACCCCCGACAACGTGGTCAAGGCGCTGGACGCCAAGGTCACCCTGGACGAGAACGCCAGCTTCCGGCACCCCGAATGGGACGAGTTCCGAGCCACGGACACCATTGACCCCCGCGAGATTATGGCTCGTGAAAAGGGTCTCAATTACATCGGCCTCGACGGCACGGTCGGCATTATCGCCAACGGGGCTGGCCTCGCCATGTCGACGCTCGATGTGGTCAACCAGGTTGGCGGCACGGCGGCGAACTTCCTCGACATTGGCGGTGGCGCGAACGCCGACGTCATGGCCGCGGCGCTCGAAGTCATTAACGCTGACCCAAAGGTCAAGGCCATCTTCGTCAACATCTTTGGTGGCATCACCCGCGTGGACGAAGTCGCCAAGGGTGTCCTCGAGGCCCTGAACCGCGTCACCATTACCTCGCCCATCGTGCTTCGTCTCGATGGCACCAACGCCGTCGAGGGTCGGGCCATTCTGGCCGACCACTTGAACGACTCGCTGATCACCGAACCGACCATGCTGGACGCCGCCCGTCGCGCTGTCTCGCTCGCGAACGCCTAAGGAGCACTCATGAGCATTTTTGTTGACGAAAACACGAAGGTCATTGTCCAGGGTCTCACTGGTGGACAGGGTCGTTTCCACGGCCTGCGTAACCGCGACTACGGCACCAAGGTGGTCGGCGGCGTAACACCGGGCAAGGGTGGTACCGACGTCGACGGCATTCCGGTCTTCAACTCCGTCAAGGAAGCGGTCGCCGCTACGGGCGCCACCGCCTCATTTATTGTGGTGCCGCCCAAGTTCGCCTCGGCCGCCATTTTGGAAGCGGCGGAGGGTGGCATTACGTTTATTGTCTGCATCACCGAGGGCATTCCCGCCCACGACGAAGCCGTGACCTACAACCGACTCGTTGAAGAATTCCCCGGCGTGCGTTTGCTGGGCCCGAATTGCCCCGGCATCATCAGCCCCGGAAAGTGCAACATCGGCATTACCTCGGGCGACATCGCCCTGCCCGGTGGCCCCGTCGGCATTGTCTCGCGTTCAGGAACCTTGACCTACCAGGCCCTCCACGAGCTCAGTCAGCAGGGTATTGGCCAGACGACGTGCGTCGGCATCGGTGGTGACCCCGTTCCCGGTACGAACTTCATCGACTGCCTCGAGGCCTTTGAAGCCGACCCCGAAACGAAGGCCGTCATGATGATCGGCGAAATCGGTGGTTCGGAAGAAGAGCGGGCCGCCGAGTGGATCAAGGCCAATATGACGAAGCCAGTGGTCTCCTACATCGCGGGCGTCACCGCGCCTCCGGGCCGCAAGATGGGCCACGCTGGTGCCATCATCTCGGGTTCGAAGGGCACCGCACAGGCCAAGATGGAAGCGTTGGCCGACGCCGGTGTCTACGTCTGCCAGAACCCCACCGAAGCCGGCGAAAAGATGGTCGAGATCGTCCGTTCGCTCGGTCTGTGATTCGTTGAACGCACGGTGCGCTGTCTTGGTGTCGGGTTCCGGCACCATTCTCGACGCCATCGTACGGGCGGGAGTCCCCGTGGACCTGGTCGTCGCCGACCGGCCGTGCCGCGGTCTCGAGATCGGTGACGAGGCGGGCATTACGTCACTCCTCGTCAACCGCACTGACTTCGGAGGCTTCTCCAAGAGCTTCGACCGCGAGGCGTACAGCGCGGCGCTCGCGGACGCCCTCCATCAGCACGGTATCGACCTCGTCGCGATGGCGGGCTTTGGCACAATTCTGACCAGCGATCTTCACGACCGTTTTCCTGGTCGGGTACTGAATACCCACCCCAGTCTGCTGCCCGCCTTCAAGGGATGGCACGCGGTGGCCGACGCTCTGGCGAGTGGGGCCACTGAGACCGGCTGCACCGTGCATGTCGCGACCGAAGCACTCGACGACGGTCCGATTCTGGCCCAGGTGTCGGTCCCGATTCTTGACACCGACGACGAAACCTCGTTGCACGAGCGCATCAAGTTGGTCGAGCGTGCGCTCTACCCCCAGGTCCTTACTAGGGTTATGGCGAATCTTTCGGACGGCCTCGAGCCGGCCAGCATCTCTTTGTCGTCGTAGGAGGACTACATGCGAGCCTTACTAAGCGTCTATGACAAGCGCGGACTTCTCGAACTAGCGGCGGGCCTCGTGGCCTGCGATGTCACCCTGGTCGCTTCGGGCGGCACGGCTAAGGCGCTCGCCGACGCCGGTATCGCCCACGATGACGTCAGCGACGTTACGGGCTTCCCCGAGATGCTCGACGGCCGAGTAAAGACGCTGCACCCGGCCATTCACGGCGGCATCTTGGCCGACCGCTCGAAGCCGGCCCACCTTGAGGCCATTGCCGAGCACGGTATTGCACCGATTGACCTCGTGGTCTGCAACCTCTACCCCTTCGATTCGAATCCTTCGATTGAGCTGATCGACGTCGGTGGTCCGACGATGGTACGGGCCGCCGCGAAAAATCAGCACAGCGTCGGTATCGTCACGAGTCCCGACCAGTACGAGACGGTGCTTGAGGAACTCCGCACGTCGGGTGGTCTCAGTGATGCCACCCGTCACGCCCTCGCGCGGGCGGCGTTCGCCCACACCGCCGCCTACGACGCGGCCATCGTGGCCTGGCTCGACGGCGGTGGCGCCATTGGTCCCGAGCCCTCAGCCATCGACACCGTTGTTCCCGAGACCGTCCACCTCACCCTCGAGCGCGCCAGCGTCGTTCGCTACGGCGAAAACCCCCACCAGATTGGTGCCCGCTACCGGATCGCCGGCAGCACTTCGTGGTGGGATTCGGTCGAGCAGCTCGCCGGATCGCCACTCTCGTACCTCAACCTCTTCGACGCGGACGCGGCCTGGCGACTGGTGCACGAACTCGTCGCCGACGTGCCCGGTCGACACGGTGTGGCCATCATCAAGCACGCCAACGCCTCCGGTGCCGCCCTCGGCGCGTCACTGCTCGACGCGTTCACCAAGGCCTTAGCCGCCGACCCCCAGAGTGCCTTCGGCGGCATCGTCGCTATTGGTGGAGAGCTCGACGAGACCCTCGCCAGCGCCATCGCCGCTGGTCCGCAGGCGGACGTGATCATTGCCAGTTCGTTTACCCCCGAGGCGGTGGCGACGCTGGTGGCTCGTCGTAAGGCGACGCGTCTGTTGGCCGCGCCGACTCCGGAAGCGCTCGGTCTCTCGGTGCGTACCTTCGGGGGAATGGCTCTCGTGCAGAACGCCGACGAACTGCTGGTCCCCGTGGCTGAGTGGCGGTGCGTCACCGAGAAGCAGCCGACGGCGCAGCAGCTCGAAGACCTCCAGGTGGCGTGGCGAGTGTGCGCCCGTACGACATCGAACGCCATTGTGCTGGCCCGCGACGGTGTCGCCGTTGGCGTGGGCGCGGGTCAGCAGTCCCGCGTGGTTGCGGCCGGTATCGCGGCCCAGAAAGCGGGGGAGTTCGCCGTTGGTTCGGCCGCTGCGTCCGATGCCTTCTTTCCCTTCGCTGACGGTCTCGAATCACTCACCTCCGTCGGTGTCACGGCCGTCGTCCAGCCCGGTGGATCCGTGCGGGACCAGGAAGTTATCGACGCGGCCAACGCCGCCGGAATCGTCATGATGCTCACTGGTGAGCGTCACTTTCGCCACTAAGGAGCGCGATGGCAGAACTACTCGATGGCAACAAACTGGCTGGTCGTCTCAAGATGGAGCTGGCCGATCGCGCCCTCTGGCTGGCCTCGGCCGGTCGACCCGCCGGTCTGGGCACTGTTTTGGTGGGTGATGACGGCCCCAGTGCGAAGTACGTCGCGATGAAGATCGCCGACTGCGAAGAAGTCGGTATCCGTTCCTTCCACCACTCCCTGCCGGCGACCGCCACGCAGGCTGACGTCGAGGCCGTTGTTGATGCACTGAACAATGACCCGGCGGTTCACAGCATCCTGGTGCAGTTGCCACTACCGGCGGGACTGGATGAGGAGGCCGTGCTTCTTCGTATCAATCCGGCCAAGGACGTCGATGGCCTGCACCCAACGAATCTCGGACGCCTCGTCATGGGCAGCCCCGGTCCATTGCCCTGCACGCCGGCGGGCATCGTCGAACTCCTCGCCGCGCACCGCGTGCCGGTCGAGGGCAAGCACGTCGTCGTTATCGGACGAGGTCTGACCATCGGTCGGCCACTCTCGCTGCTGCTCGCAATGCGTCGCCCCGGTTGCAACGCGGCCGTCACCGTGGTCCACACGGGCGTTGACGACATGGGCGCCATCGTGCGCGAGGCCGATGTCGTCATCTCGGCGGCCGGTGTTGCGGGGCTGGTCACGGCCGACATGATCAAGCCGGGCGCGGCCGTGGTTGGCGCCGGGACGAGTTGGGCCGGTGCTAAGTTGCTGTCAGATATTGCTGATGAGGTCACGGAGGTGGCCGGGTGGATCACTCCCCGAATCGGGGGCGTTGGTCCGATGACCCGAGCGATGCTGCTACGAAATGCTGTGCTAGCCGCTGAGAAAGTGAGTGTCTGATGACCGATACCTTTGGCCGAGAGTTTGATGTTCGCCCCTGGGGCACCTTTACCGTGCTCGACGACGTGTGCGACGACCACAAGGTCAAGCGCATTGTCGTGGCGCCCGGTAAACGTCTGAGCTACCAGACGCACGAGAAGCGGGCCGAACACTGGTTCATCGTGTCCGGGGTGGCCACTGTGACCCTCGACGGTGAGACCTTCGAGCGACTACCCGGTGAGTCCGTCGACATCGCCATTGGTCAGGCCCACCGTTGCGAGAACCGTGGCACCGAGGACGTGGTCTTCATTGAGGTGCAGACGGGGACGTACTTCGGCGAAGACGACATCGTGCGACTTGACGACGACTTTGGGCGAAATTAATCCCAGTGCTCATTCATGAATTGATGGCGGCGTCGACGACGCGGTCCTTCGAGTACTTTCCACCAAAGTCCGACGACGAAGCCACCACCCTCGCCTCCACCATCGGTGATCTCGCCCCGCTCCACCCCTCGTTCGTGTCGGTCACCTACCGTGGTGGCCGAGAATCCCGCCAGCGCACCTACGACCTGGTGCGAACTATTCAGTCTCAGGGCACGACGGCCATGGCCCACCTCATCTGCGTGGGCCATACACGGGCTGAAATGCGCGAGATTCTGCAGAGTTACCTCGCCTCCGGCGTGTGTAACGTCATGGCACTCGGCGGCGACATTCCCGACGATCCAGCCCTGGTGGACTCCGAGTTCGCTCACGCCAGCGAGCTCGTTGCTTTGGCGCGCGAGGTGGGAACCTTTTCTATCGGTGTGGCCGCCCACCCGCTCGGCCACCCCCGATCGCCCGACCTCGCGAGCGACCGTCACTACCTGGCCCAGAAACTCCGCTTGGCCGATTTTGCGGTCACGCAGTTCTTCTTTTCAACCTCAGATTGGTCGCGCCTCGTGGACGAACTGGGCGCGCTCGGGGTCACGAAACCCGTTTTACCAGGGATTATGCCCGTAACGACCCTCTCTGGCATCCAGCGTATGGCTCAGATGGGTGCGGCCGCACCCCCCACCCTCGTTGCCCGCCTCGAAGCCGCGGATCAGCGCGGGGGAGCAGCCGCGGTGCGCGCCGAGGGCATTGCCGCGGCCACCGAGATGTGCCGTGAACTCCTCGAGCTAGGCGCGCCGGGTCTGCACTTCTACACCCTCAACCGGTCGACGGCCACGCGAGAGATGCACGACGCACTCTTTGGTGATGGCGGATATCGCTCCTAAAAGCGTTTCACCCCCGAGGGGGGTCGGCGACCTCCGTAGAATGGGGTTATGGCTGACAAAATCACAATGAGCGCCGATGGCGTGCTGCACGTTTCCGACAACCCCATCATTCCCTTCATCGAAGGTGACGGCACGGGCGTAGACATCTGGCCCGCTGCCAAGCTGGTCCTTGACGCCGCGGCCAAGAAGTACGGCAAGACCATCGAGTGGAAGGAAGTGCTCGCGGGCGAGAAGGCCTTCAACGAGACCGGTAACTGGCTCCCCGATGAGACCATCACCGACTTCCGCGAGTACCTCATTGGTATCAAGGGCCCACTGACCACCCCCATTGGTGGCGGCTTCCGTTCGTTGAACGTGGCCCTTCGTCAGATCCTCGACCTCTACGTCTGCCTGCGCCCCGTCCGCTGGTTCCAGGGCGTGCCCTCGCCGGTCAAGCGCCCCGAAGACGTCGACATGGTTATCTTCCGTGAGAACACCGAAGACGTCTACTCCGGTATGGAAGTCGAGGCCGGTACTGAGGCTGCCGAGAAGCTGCGCTCGTTCTTGCACGACTCCTACGGCTGGGACATCCGCGAGATGAGCGGCATCGGCATTAAGCCCATCTCGAAGATGGGCTCCGAGCGTCTCATTCGCGCCTCCATCGAGTACGCCCTCAAGCACAACCGTCCATCGGTGACCCTGGTTCACAAGGGCAACATCATGAAGTACACCGAAGGGGCCTTCATGAAGTACGGCTACCAGCTGGTCAAGGACGAGTACAGCGACGTCGCCGTCGGCTGGGACGACTGCGGTGGCAACCCCGAGGGCAAGCTCCTCGTCAAGGACGCCATTGCCGACATCACCCTGCAGCAGGTGCTCACCCGTCCGAAAGACTTCGACGTCATCGCCACGATGAACTTGAACGGTGACTACCTCTCCGACGCCCTGGCCGCCCAGGTCGGCGGTATTGGCATCGCCCCCGGCGCCAACATCAACTACGTCACCGGTCACGGTATCTTCGAAGCCACCCACGGCACGGCGCCCAAGTACGCCGGTCAGGACAAGGTGAACCCTGGTTCTGTTCTGTTGTCGGGTGTGTTGATGTTCGAGCACCTCGGTTGGATTGACGCCGCGAACGACATCGTTCGAGCCCTCGAAGCCACCATCGCCGACAAGATCGTCACCTACGACTTCGCCCGCCTCATGGACGGCGCCACCGAAGTCAAGTGCTCCGAATTCGCTTCCGCCATTGTTGACCGCCTCTAGAACTAAAGGATTCCTATGACTACTCCCGTTCACGTCACCGTTACCGGCGCCGCCGGTCAGATTGGTTACCAGCTGTTGTTCCGCATTGCGTCGGGTCAGTTGCTGGGTCCTGACACTCCCGTCGTCCTGCGCTTGCTCGAGATTGAGCCCGCCATGAAGGCCCTCGAGGGTGTGGCCATGGAGCTCGACGACTGCGCCTTCCCGCTGCTCGCCGGCATCGAGATGACCAGCGACCTCAACCACGCCTTCACCAACACCAACTGGGCCCTGCTCGTTGGCTCGGTGCCTCGCAAGGCCGGCATGGAGCGCGGTGACCTGCTGACCATCAACGGTGGCATCTTCAAGCCGCAGGGTCGCGCTATCGCCGAGAATGCTGCGAGCGACGTTCGCGTGCTCGTCGTGGGTAACCCCTGCAACACGAACTGCTTGATCGCCCGTTCGAACGCCCCCGAGGTGCCCGCAGACCGTTGGTTCGCCATGACCCGCCTGGACCAGAACCGTGCCGAAACACAGTTGGCCAAGAAGGCCGGCGCACCCGTCGCTGACGTGAAGAACCTCGTCATTTGGGGTAACCACTCGGCCACGCAGTACCCCGACTTCACCAACGCCACTATCGGTGGTCGTGCCGCTACCGACGTCATCACTGACACCGAGTGGCTCCAGGGCGACTTCATCACCACGGTGCAGAAGCGTGGCGCGGCAATTATTGAGGCCCGCGGTCTCTCGTCGGCCGCCTCGGCTGCGAACGCCGCCATCGACACCGTGGTGTCGCTGACCACGCCGACGGCCGCTGATGACTGCGTCTCGGTCGCGGTGACCAGCAACGGCGAGTACGGCGTGCCCGAAGGCCTGACCTTTGGTCTGCCGATTCAGGCCGACGGCCAGGGAAACTGGTCCGTCAAGGAAGGCTTCGCGATCGACGAATTCAGCGCTGGTCGCATCAAGACGACGACCGACGAACTGCTCTCCGAGCGTGACGAAGTGCAGGCCCTGGGTCTGCTCTAAGTCCACTGCGCCGTCGTTACGACGGTGGAAATTCTCTACATTCCCTGACCGGTGCCACCGCACCGGTCAGGGAATGTTGTTTTAAATGGTTCTTTGGCCTGTCGAGTGACGCCCGAATAAAGGGAAATTCTTATTGCATTCATTGTGCGCAAATACTAGTTTTGATTACAGCGTTTTCAAAGTAAGTCACCACCGAATGTTTCTTGTCGTTTGCGTCAGGGATCTTCGCTGAAAAGGAACCTCCAATGTCATCACTGTTCTCCCGCCACTCATCGACTGGTGCCTCGACGCGTTATCGCGCACTGCCACCTGCTCTGCTGGCGCTGACGCTCATGGCCTCATGCCTCTCCGTCGAGGCCCTCAGTGTTGGTGCCGCGGGGGCGACGACTACCTCCTTCTCGCCTACGGGCGCAGTGCAAAGCTTTACCGTGCCCGCTGGAGTGAGCACGATCCAGGTCGTGGCCGTCGGTGGTTCCGGTGGTGCGTCGTCGGGAGGGAACGGCGGTGGTTCGGGAGGAAGCGGTGCCCAGGTAACGACGACCATCTCGGTTAATGCTGGCGATGTGCTGCAGGTCTACGTTGCGTCGAACGCCAGTGGTACTTCCGGTGGGTGGGGTGCTGCCTCGGGTGGCAGCGTGACGCCCGGTACGTCGGGCACCGGTGGCGGCGGTGGCGGTGCGACTGAAATTGTGGATGTAACGTCAGGGGTTGTCGAGCTAGTGGCCGGTGGCGGTGGCGGAGCCGGGGCATTTTCAGGCCACAGCGGTGGTAACGGTGGAACGCCAGCCGGCGGTCTTGGAGTTGCAAATACCCAGGCCTCGCCGGGTAACGCTGGTATTGGTGGCTCAAACGGTGCCGGCGGTGCCGGCGGTGGTACGTACGGCAACTCGACGAACTGCGGCAGCAGTTCGGGGGGCTCCGGCCAATCGGTTGGCAGCCCAGGCGCTGGCGCTGGTGGCAGCAACACAACTGGTTTCGGTGGTACCGGCGGCGGTGGAGCCGGCTACGGCGGTGGTGGTGCTGGGTGTAACACCGGAGCTGCCGGCGGTGGCGGTAGTTACAGTGCCGGCTCATCAACCTCCTATGCAACGTCAACGTCGCCCGGCGTCACATTCACCTACGTTTCGTCGGCCAGTGCGCCCGGCGCTCCGACCAACGTCACGGCTACGGTGACGTCGAGCAGTACGGCAACGGTCACCTGGAGTGCGCCATCGTCAGATGGTGGATCGGCCATCACGAATTATGTCGTTCAGTATTCGTCGAACAGCGGTTCTAGTTGGACCACGTCGAGTTGTAGCGGCACGACCACGTCGTGTTCGGTGACGGGACTTACGAGTTCCACGAACTACGTCTTTCACGTGGCGGCAACGAACGGTATCGGTACTGGTTCGTATTCGACGTCGTCAGCATCAGTGACGACCACTTCCCTCATCTCTATCAATAACATTCCCGCTTCGTCTACTCCGGGCTTTAGCTTCACCCCAACATTCACCACTGCGAGTTCCGGTACGCCGTCGGTCACCTCGAGCACCACCTCCGTATGTACGGTCGCAGGATCCTTGGTGAACGTGAGCAGTGTCGGCACGTGCACCTTGACGGCCTCAATTACGGCGAGTGGTTCGTACCCAGCGGGATCGGGCACCGCGCAAAGCTTCACCGTTTCGAGCGTGGGCTCGAAGACGACGAGCTCCGAGGAGCTCGGTGTGGCCCTCGATGGCACCCACGTATGGGTCGATGACTTTGCGGCGAACACCGTGAGTGAATACGACGAACAAACGAACGCCCTCGTGCGAACAATTTCCGTGGCGTCTGCCCCCCTCGGCATCTGTGATGACGGCACTCACGTGTGGGTCACGAGCGTGATCGATGGAAATGCAAGCAACGTGCACCTAGGAGTGGTCACGGAGATCAATACCAGTGACGGTTCGGTTGCCAAGACGATAACCGTCGGCAACTACCCGATGGCCTGCTCGGTCGATGGCGCCAATGTTTGGGTGGCCAACCGCACGGACAGCACAGTGACGCAGATTGATTCGTCGACTGGTTCGATTGTCCGCACCTTCAGCGTGGGAGCTGGGCCGTGGGGAATTTATTCGGACGGTACCCATGTGTGGGTGCCTAGTCATGACACCAACACGGTCTGGGAACTTAACGCAACCGACGGCAGCTTCGTCCGTAGTATCGCAACTTCCTATACGCAGGTAGCGATTACCGGTGACGCGAACTATGTCTGGACCTCAGGCAGTGGTTACGTTATTCAGATTAATAAGTCGACCGGGACGGTGGTGAGGAACATCGCCGTTGGTGGTGCGTACGTCGGTATTGGTGACGACGGTGTCAACGTGTGGGCCGCCGGCTACACCGCAGACTCCGTCACCAAGATTGATGCGCAAACTGGCGCCGTTGTGACCACCATCGCTCTTCCAGGTTCAGGAGCAGCAGCTCAACCCTGGAATTTGGCATCCGATCGCTCGCACGTGTACGTCACCATGCCGTACCTACCGGGTATTGACTACCTCACAATTGGTTCGCCAACCCCACCCGACGCGCCACTTTCAATGTCGGTAACGCCGGCTTCGAGCACCTCAGCCACGGTCACGTGGAGCAATCCTTCGTACTCGGGTGGAAGCGCGGTCACTGGATTTATCATCCGTTATTCGACCGACAACACAAATTGGACGATCGCGACCGGTGGCACGTGTGCCTCGGTCTCGGCCACGGCGACGAGCTGCACCGTCACGGGCCTTCCGGCTGGACAAAGTGATTACATCCAGGTTGCCGCCGTTAATGCACTCGGCACGGGTGCCTTCACGCCCGCGACGTCGGTCAATCTGTTGGTGGCACCTTCGACACCCGCCGTTAGCAATCTCCCCTCCAACGCGGTCTACGGCGATAGCTACACAGCTACCGTGAGCCAGACCACCGGCGATGGCGCAAAGTCCGTAACCTCGAATTCGACATCAGTGTGCACAGTCTCCAATTCGCTCACCGTGACCTTCGTGGCTGCCGGCACCTGTTCGCTGACCGCACAGACGGCGGCATCATCGACCTACAGTGCTTCGTCCGGTTCGGCCCAGACCTTCATGGTCGCACCCGCCGTGCTCACTGCGACGGCACCCTCATCGAGCGTGGCCTACGGCACCACCACGGTTGGCTCACCCACCTACAGCGGTTTCGTGAATGGCGACACCGCCTCGGTGGTGACCTCAGCACCGACCTGTGTGTCGGGTACGACATCGTCGACGCCCGCGGGATCGTCCGGCACCTCGACCTGTTCGGGCGGTACGGCGACCAACTACACCTTCGCCTACGTGAGCGGCGTCACTACCGTCTCGCAGGCCACGCTGACCATCACGGCGCCGACGCAGTCGATTGCCTACGGCAGCACCGCCAGTACGACCCCCACCTACAGCGGCTTCGTTGGTAGTGACAGCGCCAGCTCGCTCACCACGACCCCCACCTGCACCTCGGGGACGACGAGCAGTTCCGCTCCTGGCACCTACACCTCCGTGTGTTGGGGCGCTTCGTCCAGTAGCTACCAGATTGCGTACGTGTCGGGCGTCACGACAGTGACGGCCCCGGTCCTTACCATCACCGCATCAAGTCAAACTATGACCTATGGCGCCACGCCGCCGGCCATCACGTACACCATCAGTGGATTCGTCAATGGTGACGACGCGAGTGCGCTCACCACGCTGCCGACCTGCACCACGACCGCGACGAGCGCGTCCGCTCCCGGCAGCTACGTCACGAGTTGCTCGGGCGCCCAGGTTGCCAATTACTCGATCACCTACGTCAGCGGATCGCTGACGGTGAATCAGGCGACGCCCGCGTCACCGACCATCGCAACGCCGGTCAGTGTCGTGTACGGTCACACCTTCACCCCCGTCATCACCAAGACGGGAACCGGTGTCGCGACGGTGACGTCGAACTCCCCGAGCGTCTGCACCGTGGACGCCGGCACCGGTGTGGTGTCGCTACTGAAGGCCAACGCCAACTGCGTACTGGTGACCAGTGTCGCGGCGAGCACCAACTACGCCGCCATCACGAATAACGGTCAGTCATTCTGGGTCTCGCCAGCGCCACTTACGGTGACGGCATCGAGCAGCTCACTTACCTACGGTGCTGCCGCGCCGACCATCACGCCGTCGTACAGCGGCTTCTTGTTGAGCGACACCTCGTCAAGCGGCGCCATCACCGTCATGCCGTACTGCACGGCCTACGTCACCTCGACGTCGGCTCCCGGCACCTACGTGTCAGCCTGCGCCGGTGGTTCGGCCCCGAACTACCAATTGACCTTCGTCAACGGCGTCATCACAGTATCCAAGGGCGCCGCCCCCTCGATTACGGTGAGTAACCTGCCCACTTCGGCAGTGGCCGGTGGCACCTTCACTCCCGTTACCTCACCCAGCACTGGCGTCACTATTGCGTCAACGACACCCAGTGTCTGCACCGTCGCCAACGGCACCATCATCTACGTCGGTGTGGGCAGCTGTGTCTTGACGGTCTCGGTGGCGGCGACGTCGACCACCAGCGCCGGCTCCACGACCTTGACTGGTTTCACCGTCACGCAAGGACAGGGCAGTACGCCAACGATCACCAACATCCCAGCGAACGCCAGTTACGGCAGTTCGTTCACCCCCACCGTTTCGGCCATCGGGGACGGCGCGAAGACCGTTACGAGTTCGACGACGAGTGTCTGCGCCGTCAACGCCGGTACCGGCCTCGTGACGTACCTGGGCATCGGAACGTGCACCCTGGTGGCCCACATTGCCACTACGGCCAACTTCCTCGGCGCCACCGGCATCGCTCAGAGCTTCACGGTGGCCAAAGCGGTGTTGACCATTACCGCCTCCAACGGCACCATGGTTTACAACACGTCGTTGCCAGCGATTACACCGAGCTACAGCGGTTTCGTCAACGGTGAGAACACCCAGGTTCTCAACGCCTTCCCCGTCTGTGCCAGCACCGTCAAGGTGTACGCCAACGTCGGCACGTACCCGACGGCCTGTGCCAACGCGGTAGCGGCCAACTACTCCTTCGTTTACGTACCGGGCACGATCACCATTACGCCCGCAACGCCGACGGTGCCCCAGATCACCAACACGATGACCATGGACACGTACGACAACGTCTACACCCCCGTCATCGCCACCACCGGCGATGGTGTGGCCGCCGTTTCTTCCTCGACGCCTTCCGTCTGCCTCGTGGTGCCCACCACTGGTCAAGTGGTCTACGTTGGGGTGGGTACTTGCACCTTGACGCCGACACTGGCGGCCGGCACCAACTACGCCGCCGCGGCCAATGGCACCCCCATGTCGTACGTCGTTGCCTACGCCAACACTTCGGCCACCGTGACCTACGGGACCTGGGACTGGTGGGGCGATGGGTACAACTCCTCCATCACTTTGACCGACAACACATTGCTCAACGTCGGTACGCCTGACGTGCCGTGGAGCTTTACGTTCGTGGTCCCCACCGGTTCAACCGTGTCCAACCTCTGGGGTGCGACCTACACCCAAGCACCCACCGCGGGTGGCACACTGGTGACCGTCACGGCGCTCGCTGACAGCCCCTACCTAACCCCTGGTCAGTCGGTGACTATCGGCTTCACCACGACGGGTCCCGGTGCCATCAGTAGCTTCACTATGGGTGGCGTGACGTCACTGACGTCACCAACGGCTCCGACCAATGTGGTGGCCACACCGTCAAGTGGCTCCGCCACCGTTACCTGGACGACCCCTACGACGTGGGGCTCGGGCTCGGCTGTCTCCTACGTGGTGAGCGTCGTTGGCGCATCGTGGAATACCTGCACACTGAAGGGCGCCGCGCTCTCGACCAACACGTGCACCTTCACCAACCTGACGAATGGCACGGCGTACAGCTTCGTCGTCCGCGCCATCAACTCGGCCGGTGTCTCGAGTTCACTCTCGACCGCCTCGGCCAGCGTCACCCCCGTTGGTGCACCCGATGCCCCAACGATCACCAACGTGGTTGTTTCGGGTGCTACCGCCGCCGTGCTCCTCAGTGCCCCTTACAACACCGGCGGCGCCGCGCTGACTACCTTCACGGTTACCGCGCACACGACGGGCACCGCTCCGGCACCGTGTGTCACGTCAACACTGCACTGCACCTTTACCGGCTTGACCAATGGAGCGTCGTACACCTTCACCGTGACCGCGACAAACGCCGCCGCACTGACGAGCGCCGCTTCGGCGGCCTCGAGTGCGGTCGTTATCAACCTCACGCCCAGTGCCCCGGACAGTGTCTGGGCGTTCATCAGTGGGGGAGCGGTCCACGTCGCGTGGTCCGTACCATCGTTCACTGGTGGCTCGGCGCTCGTGTCCTACACCGTGACGGCGAGCCCCGCCGTGGCGACGCCCGCCGCCTGCACCGCGGTGACCGCTACCACCTGCACATTCACCGGCCTGACCCTCGGTACGGCCTACCGCTTCACCGTCACGGCCACCAACACTGGCGGGTACACCTCGGCGCCGTCGGCGGCCTCGGGCGCCGTCACGCAGTTCGCGGCACCCGGCGTGGTCACCATTGGCGCGGTCACGACGGCCTCGCAGTCGGCCACTGTCAACTGGACCGCGCCGAGCACCTTCGGTGGATCGACGATTACCGGTTACTACGTCTCGGCTTCGCCTGGCGGTAACGACTGCTACACGACGACCACCTCGTGCGTCGTCACTGGTCTCACCAACGGCACGGCCTACATCTTCTCGGTCACGGCCATTACGGCCGCCGGCTACGCCGCGACCGTGTCAACAACCAGCGCGGTCACGCCGCTGCGGACGGCCGACGCACCAACGTCGGTGCAGGCCAGTGCCGGCAACGCGCAGATCACGGTCACGTGGACGGCACCGTATTACAACGGTGGCACCGCTATCACGGGTTACACCGTGACGGCACACACCTCTGGCACTGCCCCGGCACCGTGCGTTACGACAACCACGTCGTGCACCTTCACCGGTCTCACCAACGGCACGGCCTACACCTTCACGGTGACCGCGACCAATGGAGCCGGTGCGAGCGCTGCCTCGAGTGGGTCAAGGGCCGCCACACCCGCCGTAGTGACGCAGAACGCCTCGTTGCGCTTCTTGTTTGTCAAGGACCTGACGTGGCCGAACGGCTACCAGGCTCACTACACCGTGATGAACTCAACGGTCAACACTGTTGGCTCCAAGGCGACGCCGTGGACCTTTAGCTTCAAGTTAACGTCCGGTGCAACGCTCGGCAACCTCTGGGGTGCCAGCTACACCACCAGCGTGACTGGCGGCGTGACCACGGTTACCGTCTCCGGCCCGAGCTACGCCCCTTGCCTCGCACCTGGAAAGGCCGTCGGCGTCTACTTCACCGTGGTCGGATCAACCAATCCCTCCACCTGCCTGGCGGGCGGCAACAGCTGCGCCGCCTAAGGCACCCGTTCTGCGTGGGGGTAGTGGTGCTCCCACGCGGTTAGTGCCGAAAACGCCCGCTCCGACTCCCTCGGAGCGGGCGTTTTCTCTTTAAAACGGTGCGGCGAGCGTGCGGGGCAAAGTTCTATTGATATCACTGTACGCAAAAGGTATATTTAGTAACACTGTATTCAAACAAGAGTCTTTTCGAAGACACCACCACGCTGTATTGAAGACAAAAGAACGGTAATGCCACTAATCCCGACGCAGACACTGACCTCTCGAGGTCCGTTAGCCCTTTATCGCCTCCTCGTGGCGATGCTGTGCGCTTTCGCGATGAGTATCGCCGGGTTGGCCGTCGGGACTGCAACGGCTCGCGCGGCGACGTTGCCGGTTACCCAGAGCGTGGCGAACGGTCGGGACATGACGTGTGTCCTCACCTCCAGCAGCCAGGTGCACTGCTTTGGTGACAATACCTACGGTGAGCTCGGCAATGGCACGACGACGAGTTCGCACTCGCCCGTAACCGTTCTCCAATCGTCGACCAACAATCCGCTCACGTCAGTGGCGTCGATCGCCGCAGGTGACAGCAGTGTGTGCGCGGTCCTTTCCTCCGGAGCGGTGTGGTGCTGGGGGAATAACTCCTACGGCCAACTCGGCAATGGCACCACATCAAACGCCTCCGAGGCGGTCGATACTGGCATCACGAATGCCGTCTCGGTCGAGGTGGGTTACCACCAAGCGTGTGCCGTGCTCAGCGATGCCACCGTCACCTGCTGGGGGCAAAATGACTACGGGCAGTTGGGCGACGGGACGACGACGAATCGGTCGCGTCCGACCGCGGTTACCGGACTGTCGGGGGCCCTTCAGGTCATCACCGGTGAGTTCAACTCGTGCGCCGTCATTAATGACGGGACGGTGAAGTGTTGGGGTTATAACGGGGATGACGAAGACGGTGTCCCGAATACGACGGGGCAGTACACGAGCCCGGTGACGGTAGTGAATTCATCGAATACGGGCGCCCTTACTGGGGTCATTGAGATTACGTCCGGACGGCAAAATACCTGTGCCCTGACTGCGAGTGGCGTGGTGTGGTGTTGGGGGGCGACCTACGGCGGTCAAGGTTCAGCCCTCGGCGCGACGCCGACCACCGATCCCTCCTTGGCCATCAACCCAGTCAATCTGCCGACGATTGCATCGCTCGGTCTGGGCTACGGCTACGACTCTCTCTGCGCGATCTCTACCTCACAGGACCTGTGGTGTTGGGGCGAGAACTACGTGGCGCAGCTCGGTAACGGGAAAGAGCTAAACACCGGCTTAAGCGGAAGTGACGTGTTTCGACCAGCCAAAAACACCTCATTCTCAAGCAACGTGGCCACCCTTTCGCTGGGTTTTTACACCATGTGCGCCATCACGACTTCGAGCGCTCTGTATTGCTGGGGGTACAACAACTACTACCAAGTGGGCGTCAACAGCACCGGCACCACTAACGACGTTCTTCTTCCCACGGCGCTCAGCAGCGTTACCGTGGCCGCTCCGGCACCCGGCGTACCGACGGGCGTCACCGCTCGTTCGACACAGCCGTCCAGTGCCGATGTCTCCTGGTCGGCCTCGACAGGTAGCCCCACGTCGTACACGGTGACCTCCAGTCCCGATGGCGTGACGTGCACCACGGCAACAACGAGTTGCACCGTGACCGGTCTTACGAATGGCACGGCGTACACCTTTACCGTGGTGGCGAGCAACGGGGCCGGCTCATCGGCACCGTCGTCGGCGTCAGCGAGCGTCACACCGATGGGTCAGCCCGGCTCGCCGAGCATCACCAACATCCCCACCACGCCGACCTACGGTGGCACCTTCACCGCCACCGTCGTACAGTCACCCGGTGATGGGGCCGCCAGCATCGCCACGTCGACGCCGACGATCTGTCAGGTCTCGGGCTTTTCTGTGTCATTTGTTGGAGCGGGGCAGTGCTCGCTGACCGCCTCGACGGCCCAATCGACGTCATACCAAGCGCGGTCCGGCTCGCCCCAGAATTTCGCGGTGTCACCCGCCCCACTCACCATCACGGCCTCAAGCCAGTCCTCGACGTACGGATCGTCAAGTTCGGCCCGACCGGCGTACAGCGGCTTCGTCAATGGCGACACCATTGCGTCACTGACCACGGTCGCAACCTGTTCGTCGGGAGCCACGAGCTCGTCACCGGTCGGTACCGACAGTGCCACCTGCTCGGGCGCCGTTGACCCGAACTACTCCTTTACCTATCAGGCGGGAACGACGACAGTGGTGGCTGCGCCACTTACGGTGTACGCACCGACACAGTCCATTTCCTACGGTACGAGCGCGTCGTTGACACCGACCTACAGCGGTTTCGTTGCGGGCGACACCGTCACGTCCCTGTCATCACCGGCCACGTGTTCGACGACGGCGACGACCACGTCGCACCCGGGCAACTATCCGATTAGTTGCAGCGGTGCGGTCGGTTCAAATTACGTCATTGCCTTTGCCGGCGGCACCGTTACGGTCACCGCGGCATCGTCGTCAACCCCCACCATTTCAAACCTGCCCAGCAGCGTCTACTTCGGCACCACCTTCACCCCTACTGTGAGCACTTCCGGCGATGGCGCCACGAGTGTGACCAGCACCACGCCGGGGGTCTGTGGTGTGAGCGGGTCAACGGTGTCCTACATAACGGTCGGCACCTGCACGTTGGTGGCCCACGTGGCCGCCGGTCCTAACTACACCGCGGCGGATGGCGTGGCCCAGAGTTACGTCGTCAACCAGGCCACCGCGGCGGCACCGACGATTACCAACATCCCCACAAACGCTCTCTACGGACAGAGTTTCACGCCGACGGTCGCCACGAACGGCGACGGCGCTCGTCGCGTCACCAGTTCGACTACGTCCATCTGCGTCGTCGATGCCTCATCGGGGGTCGTGACGTACCTGACCGTAGGCACGTGCACCTTGGTGGCCCACGTCGGCAGTGGCGCTAACTACCTCGCGGCCGATGGCTCACCACAGCGCTTCACCGTGAATCCGGCCCCACTCACTATCACGGCCTCGAGTGGGACCTCGGTCTTCAACCAATCGGTGCCGACGATTACGGCGTCCTACAGCGGCTTCGTAAATGGCGAGACGGCGTCGTCGGCGTTGAGCGCCTACCCGGTATGTTCAACGACTGCCAAGGCCGGCTACAACGCCGGCACCTACGCCGCATCCTGTACGGGTGCGGGGGGCATTGATTACGCCATCACCTACGTGGACGGCACGGTCACGATTACCCCCGCCACACCCGTGACCCCCACGATCACGAATCTCCCCTTGCAGGACACCTACGACAACATCTACACGCCCGTCATTGCGACCAATGGTGATGGTGCGACCAGCGTGATCAGCGCCACCCCCACGGTGTGCATGGTGGCGCCAGGCGCCAACGAAGTGGTCTACGTCGGCGTGGGCACCTGCACGCTGACGCCAACCATGGACGCCGGGCTTAACTATCTCGCCGCCACGGGGGATCCCGTGAGTTACACCGTGGCCTACGCCCTGTCGGCTGCGGTCATTACCTACGGATCGAATAATTGGTGGACCGCGGGTTACAGTTCGAGCTTCACCATCTCGAATCCCTCGCTCCTCAACGTGGGATCCGCGACCAACCCGTGGTCGTTCTCATTTCAATTGCCCGCCGGCACAACGCTGGTCGATCTCTGGAATGGCGTGGCGACGAGTACACCTCTCGGGTCGGGCACGTTGGTGACGGTCGTGGCGCCGAGCTTTGCCCACGTGTTGTACCCCGGCGAAACGATGACGCTGGGCTTCACCACGTCGGGCACCGGGGCGATTAGCAACTGCATGATGGGTGGCAACACGTGCGTCACCTCGCCCGACGCCCCCACCGCGGTGACCGCCACCGAGTCGAGCGGGCAGGCGACGGTTAGCTGGACGGCCCCTTCGTCCACCGGTTCCGTTCCTATTGCTTCCTACGTGGCCAGCGTCGTCGGGGCGAACTACCAATCCTGCACGGCCCTCAGCACCGACGCGACCCCTACGAGCTGCACGATTACTGGATTGACGAACGGTACGAGCTACACCTTCGTCGTGCGATCCGTAAACAGCGCGGGAGCGTCGAGTTCTCTGTCCACTGCTTCCAACGCCGTTACGCCCCTCGGTGCCCCCATCCCCGTGGGCACCCCGTGGGCCTCGACCTACGGACCCACCGCCACGGTGAACTGGATTGCCCCGTACGACACGGGGGGAGTGCCACTGGTGTCGTACACCGTGACGGCGGCCTCCACCGGATTTGTTCCCTCGCCCTGCGTTACCACCGTTCTGACCTGCACATTCAAGGGCCTGACGGAAGATGCCTCGTACACCTTCACCGTGACGGCCACGAACGCCAATGGCTTCACGAGTGCCGTGTCACCTTCGTCGAGTCCCGTCACGATTAATCAAGTACCGGCCGCTCCTATGGGGCTCTGGGCCTGGCTCGATAACGGCATGGTGCGCGTCTCTTGGGGTGCGCCAACGAACACCGGCGGCTCGGCCATAACTGGGTACACCGTCACGGCCTCACCGAGCGCCGTAACGCCGGCGACCTGCACGAACATCACCGCGGTGACCTGCGCCTTTACTGGACTCGCGGATGGCACGTCCTACACCTTCTCGGTCATTGCGACGAACGCTGCTGGTTACTCCAGTATGGCCTCAGTGCAATCTGATGCCGTCACGCCCTACGGCACCCCGGATGCCCCAACCGGCGTAACGGCAACTCCGTCGAGTGGATCAGCCACGGTGTCGTGGACGGCCGTTGCGAACGCGGGCGGCTCAACCATCAGTGGGTACCGAGTGACCGCGCTGCCGGGGGGCATTCAGTGCACCTCCACCACCACGTCGTGCACGGAGGTCGGTCTCACCAACGGCGTGCCCGTTTCCTTCGCAGTCGTCGCGCTCACGGCGGCGGGCACGACGTCGTCACCCACCACCTCGACCATCGTGACCCCGGTTGGGGTGAGCAGCCCCCCAGTCTGGGTGCAGGCGACTCCGGGCAACGGTCAAGTTGCCGTGTCGTGGATCGCCCCCCACGCCACCGGCGGTGCCTCCGTGACCGGCTACACCGTCACCGCGGCACCGGGTGGAGCGACCTGCACCTCGAGTACCACGAGTTGCGTGGTCACCGGACTGACCAACGGCGTGGCCTACACCTTCTCCGTCACGGCCACGAACGGGGCCGGCGTGAGTGCGGCCTCATCCACCTCCGCCGCCGTCACACCAGCCGTGAGCACGGGCGTCGCATCCTTGAACTTCCTCTACGTGAAAACGGCGACGTACCACTCGGGATATCAGGCGCACTACACACTGATTAACAAGACCCCGAACACCGTTGGCACCGCGGCCGCACCGTGGAGTTTCAGCTTCACCTTGCCGGAGGGCACGACCCTCGGATCGTTGTGGAACGCGAACTACACCGCTCACATGACCAATGGCATCACCACCGTGACGGTCACGCAGCCTGCTCACGGCGGCGCCATTGCACCGGGGAAGAGTCGGGCGATTTACTTTACGACCTCGGGTCGAAAGGCGCCGACGAGCTGCATCGCCGGCGGCATGTCCTGCTCCAAGTAGCCCAAAATACCGGGAAAGCAAAGAAAAAGAAATTTCTGTTGCAATCACTGTGCGCAAATTCTACTATTGCATACACAGTTCTCAACTACTCACACCACTGGTAAGGGCCGTTTAACGATGAATCGCACTTACCTGAGACCCGGAAAGACCACTATGAACATTCTCCAAGGCTTACGGCGACTAACGAGCGGCATCATGGCCGCTCTTCTCGTGACGTCGGGACTCTCGTTGCTCGCGGTGGTGACCGGTACGGCACCCGCGTCGGCGACGGCGCCCACGATCTCAACCACGTACAACTACTCCTCGACGGTGCAGTCCTTTACCGTGCCCGCCGGTGTCACCTCGCTCACCATCGACATGAAGGGTGGCGAAGGTGCCTGGGGTGGTATCGACTCAAGTGGTCGACCGGCTCACGGTGGGTACCTCGGTGAAGTATCGGGAACGATTGCCGTCACGCCCGGCCAGGTGTTGACGATTGCTCCTGGTTCGGGTGCGCAGGACTCTTCCAAGGCCCCCAACTGCACGTCGGGTGCGTCTTCGAACGGTTCGACGCTCAACTACGACAGCCGCGACTCCCAGCCTGGCGTCAACGCCCTCGGCGGCGCCGTGGCCTACGGCTCCTACGCCGGTGGCTACGGTGGTCCCGCGGGACCACAGGGTTGCTCTGGATTTGGTGGTGGCGGTGGTGCGGCCTCCGTGCTGCTCGTCGGGTCCAGTGTTCGTGATGCGAGCGGCGGCACGATTGTGGCTGGTGGTTCGGGTGGTTCGGGTGGTTCCGGTCAGCACCCCGCCAACGTCGGCCAGATTTCCCTGCCGAACTTCCAAGCGCGCGCTGACGCCGGCTCGTTGACCGATTCAACGATCGGTCAAGACGGTCTCGGTCCGGAAAATGAATGCATCGGTACATCGTCGTGTGACGGTGGCGGTGGCGCCGGTGGTGGCGGTGGTGCGACCGGTGGTGCGCAAGGTCTACTTCCCTTCGGTTCGGGTTCCTCAAATGAATGGTTCGGTCTCGGTGGCTACCCCGGTGCGAACGCTGTCGGTCCCTTCACTGGCCTCCAGGCTGGCTACACCTACTACCCGGACGACAACGCCAATGGCTCAATCACCATCACCTATTCCAGTGGTGTGCCGGGACCCGTGTCAGCTTTTAATGCCTCGGCACCCTCGTCGGGTTGCTCCACGCTGACCTGGACGGCTCCGGCGATCACCGGTCTCACCGCGGTGAGTGGGTACGAAGTACAGCAGTCAACCAACGGCGGTGCGTACACCGACATTGTGGCTAACACCAATTCGACGGCCACGACCTATACCGCGTGTGGACTCCTCAGCGGCAGTAGCTACAGCTTCCAGGTCGCTGCGATTAACTCAATCGGCACCGGTCCGTACCCGAACGCTAACTCCGCTCCGAAGCAGCCCACGATTGGCACTGTTGTCCCCGCGACCACTTCAAACAACGGTGGAGCGGTTTACTTGCCTAACGAACTCAGCGTGCCGTTCACGTTGTCGAACACCGGCAATAGCACCATCACCGGCTTTCAGTACTCACTCGATGGTGGTACGACGTGGGTGACTGCGGCCCAGCAGTCGTCGCCACTCCTCATCTCTGGCCTCACCGACGGCACCAGCTACACCGTCCAGATCCGTTCATACAACGACTGGGGATGGACACTGTCGTCAAACAGCGGCACTGGCACGCCGATTGGTGTGCCCGACGTGGTACAGAACGGCACCATCACCTACTCCACGACCTCTAACAGCGCCACGCTGACGTGGGCGGCTCCAAACGCGAACGGTAGTCCGATTACGAGCTACTACGTCGGTGTCTATAACCAATTGACCTACGGTTCTCAGGTCAATAACTGCCAACCCTCGACCGCCACCTGCACCATCAGTGGTCTAAATAACGGCTCGACGTACTACTTCACTATTCAGGCATCCAACATTGCCGGTGCGAGTACGCTCTCGAATCCCCGTCTGGCCGTCACGATCGGTGGCAACAACCCACCGTCAGCTCCGGCACTCACGGCGACCCCGAGTGGCTCGACCGTTACCCTGAACTGGAATACGCCGGCCACCAACGGCTCGACCATCACTGGCTATGTCGTGCAGTACCGCGTGGCGGGTACCTCCACGTGGTCGACCTTCAACGGCTGCACCTCGACGGCCACCACCTGCGTCGTGACCGGTCTGACCAACAACACCACCTACAACTTCCAGGTCGAGACGACCAGTAACTTGGGGCCATCACTGTGGTCGGGGACCGTGTCGGCGACGCCGTTTGTGCCCACCGCGCCTCCCACGCCCACCCACGTCACGGCGAGTTCAAACCTCAACCAGTCCTCACTGGTGAGTTGGACGCAGTCCTCCAACGGCGGATCGGCCATCACTGGAACCGACGTGCAGTACTCGACGGATGGTGGAACTACCTGGACTGACGCCACCATGTGCGCCACCGTGGTCGGCACCTCCTGCACCGTGACTGGTCTGACGAACGGCACGTCGTACGTTTTCCAGGTCGACACGACCAACGCCATCGGCACCAGTAATTACTCCGCCGCATCGTCCGCTGCTGTTCCCGCCACGACGCCGTCGGCCCCCAACGCCTTCGCCGCCACGTCGGGCAACAACGCCCAGTCGGTGCTTACCTGGACGGCACCCACGTCCAACGGTGGCGCCGCAGTGACGTCATACACCGTGACCTCTCCGACCGCCTCGATTCCCGCGTCGTGCATCGCCACGGCCAACCTCACGTGCACCGTGACCGGTCTCACCAACGGTACGACCTACACCTTCTCGATTACGGCCTCGAACAGTGCCGGTGTCGGTGCCGCCTCAACGACCACCGCCACGCCGAGCAACACGCCCTCCACGCCAGTGATTACACCGTCGTCACTACCCACCGCTGCCGTCTTCGGTGGATCCTTCACGGCCGTCGTCACCCAGACCACCGGCAACGGCACGTTGAGTGTGCTGTCAAACACCACCACCATCTGCACGGTGGGGGCCAATGGCCTGACCGTCACCTTCACTGGTGCCGGTACCTGTTCGCTGTCGGCTCACTCGTCCGCCACCGCGAACTACAACGCCGCGACCGGTGCAGCGCAGACCTTCGTCATCGCCCAGGCGACACCCACGACGCCGGTGATCACCCCGACGCCGCCGGCGGCCCAGTACGGCACGACCTACACCCCCGTGGTGTCGACGAGCGGTGATGGCGTGAAGTCAGTTACCTCTTCGACTACGTCAGTCTGCGTCGTCAACGCTGGCGTGGTGTCCTACCTCTCACTCGGCACCTGCACCCTGACGGCCCACGTGGCCGCTGGCACGAACTACGGTGCCGCTGACGGCACGGCGCAGAGTTTTTACGTCAGCCAAGGTACACCTTCGCCTCCCACGGTCTCGGACGTTCCTGCTCACCCGACCTACGGCTCGAGCTTCTTGCTCGTCGTGTCGACGACTGGTGACGGCGCAACGTCGGTGGTCTCAACGACCCCCAGCGTCTGTGTCATCAACAACGTCACCAACGTGGTCACCTTCGTCGGCGTTGGTACGTGTACGTTGAAGGCTTCCGTGGCCGCTGGTCAGTTCTACAACGCCCTCGACCCCGCGCAAAACTTCACGGTGTACCCAGCCGTTTTGACGGTCACGGCATCGAGCGCAACCATGTCCTTTGGCTCGACACCGCCAACGATCACCCCCATCATCTCGGGGTACCTGAACGGTGACCCCACGACGGTCGTGACTGTCTTGCCCACTTGTTCAACGGTGGCGACCAGCGCGTCGCACCCCGGTAACTACGCCTCATCGTGCACCGGCGGCTCGACGTCGGCGGACTACACCTTCGTGAGTGACGGCAGCAACTACGTGGCCGGCATTGTGACGGTGCAGCCCGCCGCTCCGACGATGCCGACGATCACCAATCTTCCTTCCCACGCCGTCTACGGTGGTACCTTTACCGGTCCCGTAGTCTCGACCAACAGCCCCGGCGCGACGAGCATCACCTCAGCCACGCCGAACGTCTGCTCGGTCGTGACGGTTGGCTCCGCTGTGACCGTGTCATTCTTGTCGGCCGGCACGAACTGTGAGTTGATTGCCCACGTGGCGTCTTCAACGGACTACGCCGCCGCCAGCAACTACGGCCAGTACTTCTGGATCTTCCCCGCCACGTTGACGATTACGCCAAACAGCGCATCGATGGTCTTCGGTGGCACACCACCCACCATCACCCCGTCCTACAGCGGCTTTGTGGGTAGCGACACCTCGGGCAGTGGCGCGCTCAGCATTGCCCCCACCTGTTCAACGTGGGCGACCAGCTTGAGCAACCCCGGCTCATACGGTTCTTCGTGCACCGGCGCCTTCGCCCCGAACTACACCGTTGTCTACGCCAACGGCTCGTTCACGGTCACCCTGGCCCAGGCCTCGGTACCCACGATCAGCAACCTGCCCTCGGCCGCCGTTATGGGCGTGTCCTTTACTCCTTCGGTGTCGACGACCGGTGACGGCGTCACCAGCGTGACGAGTTCAACGCCACTCGTCTGCACCGTTAGTGGTGCCGGCGTGGTGTCATACCTCACAACCGGGACCTGTACCCTCGTCGCCCACGTGGCCACGGGCGCGCAGTTCTCGAGCAACGTGTCGGGTGCCCTGAGTTTTACCGTTGGTCAAGGTCAGGCCTCGACGCCAACGATCACCAACCTGCCGACCTCGGCCACCTACGGTGCCACCTACACCGCGGTCGTTTCGACCTCCGGTGACGGCACCGCCAGCGTGAGTTCAACCTCGCCTGGCGTTTGCACGACGAGTGGTCTCGCCGTGACCTACGTCTCACCCGGTATCTGCATCCTTGTCTCGCACGTTGCGTCGAGTAGCAACTACCTGGGTGCCGCCGGCCTGAGCCAGAGCTTCACCGTAAGTCCGGCGACGCTGACCATCACCGCGTCGAGTCCGTCCATTACCTTCGGCGCATCGGTTCCCGCCATTACCTACACCGTGTCGGGTTACGTCAATGGTCAGAACGCGAGCGTTATTCTCGCCGCGCCGACCTGCACCACGACGGCCAAGGGTCACCCCGCTGGTGGCTCCTACGTGACCTCCTGCTCTGGTGCGGGTGCCATCAACTACGTCTTCACCTACGTGGCGGGGACGCTGACGGTCGGCTTGGCGACGCCCACGACGCCAACCATTACCAACCTGCCGGCCATGGACACCTACGACAACACCTACGTCCCGACGTTCGCCACGAACGCCGATGGTGACCTCGTCCTGACCTCATCGACGACCTCGGTCTGTGAAGTTGACCCCGCGACCAATGACGTGATTTACGTCGGTGTGGGTACCTGTACCTTGACCCCGAGTGTTGACGCCGGTACGAGCTACGCCGCCGCGACGGGTTCACCCGTCAGCTACACCGTGGCCTACGCCAACACCTCGGCTTCCGTGACCTACGGGTCGTCGGACTGGTGGGGCAATGGGTACAACTCGTCGATCACCTTGACGGACACGTCGCCCCTCAACGTGGGCACACCCGACGTACCGTGGACCTTCAGCTTCGTGGTCCCCACGGGCACGTCACTGTCGAGCCTCTGGGGTGCTGACTACGCCACGTCCGCGACGGTCGGCGGCACGTTGGTCACCGTGACCGCCCTCGCCGACACGCCCGTGCTCTACCCCGGTCAGTCCGTCACCATTGGTTTCACCACCACCGGTCCCGACGCCGTCACTGGCTTCATGATGGGTGGCGTGTCGTCGCTGACGTCGCCCACCGTACCCACGGGCATTACCGCCACCCAGAGCAGTGGGACCGCCACCGTCACCTGGACGACGCCAACGAGCTGGGGATCAGGCGCGGCCTTCTCCTACGTCGTCAGTGTCGTGGGCGCATCGTGGCGAACTTGCACCGTCAAGGGTGCGGCACTCAGCTCGAACTCCTGCACCTTCACTGGTCTGACGAATGGCACGAACTACTCCTTCGTGGTGCGCGCCATCAACTCAGCCGGCGTATCGAGCTCGTACTCGACGACCTCCAACACGGTCATGCCCGTCGGTACGCCCGATGCACCGAGCATTCTGAACGTGGCCGTCTCGGGTACCAACGTGATCGTCACCCTGGGTGCTCCCTACGACACGGGTGGTGTCGCCCTCACCGGCTTCACCGTGACGGCCCACAGTGCCACCGGCACGTTGCCGTCGCCTTGTGTCGCTACGGGCCTCGTGTGCACCTTCAGTGGTCTGACTGACGGAGCGAGCTACACCTTCACCGCGACGACGACCAACGCCGTCCCCTTCACGAGTGCTGCCTCGGCCGCTTCGGGCGCCGTTGTGGTGTACGAAGCACCCGGTTCGGTGACTATCACTAGTGTGACGACGGCATCGCAGTCGGCCACAATCTCGTGGTCCGCGCCGACCGTCCTGGGTGGCTCCACCATCACTGGGTACATCGTGACGGCCTCACCTGGTGGTAACGACTGCTACACCACGACCACGTCGTGCGTGGTCGTCGGTCTGAGTAACGGGACGGCCTACACCTTCTCGGTCACGGCCATCACTGCCGCGGGCTACGCCTCGACCGCGTCGACCTCGTCAACGTCGACGCCATTGAGTGCGCCGAGTGCCCCGGTATGGGTCCACGCAACGGCGGGTAACGAGTCAATCGTGGTGGCCTGGTTGGCCCCGCACACCAACGGAGGATCACCCGTCACCAGCTACACCGTGACGGCGAACGCTTCTGGTGTCACGCTGCCCGCGCCGTGCACGACGACGACGTTGACCTGCACCTTCTCCGGTCTCACCGACAACGTCGCCTACACCTTTACCGTGACCGCGACCAGCCTCGGCGGCACCTCGGTGGCATCGAGTGCATCGAAGGCGGCGACCCCGCAGTCCGCGACGCAGAGTGCCTCACTGCACTACCTCTTCGTCAAGACGTTGAAGTGGCCCGGTGGCTACTCCGGTCAGTACGCCGTGAGTAACCGTACGACGTACACCATTGGTTCACGCACCAACCGCTGGACCTTTAGCTTCAAGTTGCCCGTGGGCACGACGCTGTCGAACCTCTGGAACGCCAGCTACACCACCAGCCTCAACGCTGGGGTTACCACGGTCACCGTCACCGCACCACTCAGTGCTCCGAGCATCGCCGCTGGTGCGGCCTACCCGGTGTACTTCAACGTGGTCGGCACAGGATCGCCCAACAGCTGCACCGCAGCGGGGAGTGCCTGCACTCCCTAGGCAACAGTCTGCGTGGGGGTAGTGGTGTCCCCACGCAGTTTCACTGGGTGGCCCACCCCCTCGTTCGCGAGGGGGTGGGCCATTCGCATTCGGTGATTCGTTCTGGTTCTTTAGTACGGTTGGAGCGAGAGAAAGGGGCGGCAATGTCTATTGCGCTTGACATTATTGGTGTTTTTATTGGCGTAGCGGTGACATTTTCGGCCGTCGGAAAGCTGACGAAGCGGCCCGACATCGTGGCAACGCTCGCCAAGGTGAATGTCACGCCGTCACAACTGCCAGTACTCGCCGCCCTCGAACTGCTCGCGGCAGTGGGATTGCTCGTGGGTATTTGGGCGAAGGCGGCTGGTGTTGCCGCGGCCATTGGGCTCGTGCTCTATTTCCTCGGCGCGGTCGGAGCGCACGTGCGGGTCAAGGACACATTTAAGGAGTTCGCTCCCGCCGCACTGCTGGGTGTCATTTCGCTCGTCACCGTACTGCTCGAGCTCCACCGCTAGACCTCGGGCCGATGTGGCATGGCTAATTCGCGAGTAAGTATTCCAGCGAACGTCGCGGAGGTCCCTTCAGCGAGGATTATCGGGCGACCGTCGAGCACGATCATGTTGGCGGCGTTCTCACTGCTCGCCACCGGACTAGTTGCGACGTCACTGACCAAGGCGATGTTTCAAGACGAAGCGGCGACGCTGTACGCCGCGCGTCTCCCGTGGCCACAGCTGTGGCACCACACTCGTGTCGTCGACGCCGTCTTTACCCTCTACTACGCATTCATGCACCTTTGGCTATCCCTCTCGGGCACCATTGCCTGGGCCCGCACACCGTCGCTCCTCGCCTACGGCACCACGGTCTATCTCGTGGGCTGTTTGGGGGCCAAACGAGGTGGTGTGTGGTGCGGCGCTCTCGCGGCTTTTCTGGTGGCTAGCAACGCGACGCTGATTGATGCCGCGCTCCTGGCTCGGCCCTACGCACTCACCGCACTGGTAACAACGTGTGCGCTCACCATGCTGGACCACTGGCTGAGCACGGGTCGAAGGTCACACCTCATATGGTTTCTCATCTGGTGCTCGCTCGATGCGGGCCTGCACCTCTTCGCGGCCCTCGCCCCACTGGCCGCTCTCGCGGGGGCGTTGGTGTCGACGTACCGGCAGAAGCGAGCGCAGTGGCACTCGAGTCTGGTGCCATTGGCAACGTTTGGCGTACTTCTTGTCGTCTACGCCGGCGTGCTGGCATCGCAGGTTCGGCAGATCAGCTGGGTACCCCGTGCGACACTTCTGGGCTCGGTGGTTGAACTGCTCGGCCCGCTGCTGCACGCAACGGGGATGATTGACGGCGTCATTGTGGCGGCGGTTGCGTTCACTGCCGTGTGCGTGATTGCGTTGGGCCTCCATCGACGAGCGAACGCACTGTCGCGGGCTGAATGGGACGATCTCGTCATGCTGTTTTCGTGGACCGCAGTCCCGGGCGCGGTGCTCGTCGTGGTCTCGTTCAAGACCCCGGTCTACGTGCATCGCTACCTCACCGATACGACGCCGGGCCTCGCGCTCCTCGTGGCGGTGCTCGTCACGCACGCGGTGCGAACGTTGCGATTGCGGGGACCGTGGCCACTTCGTTCGTTGGTCGTCGCGAGTGGTCTCCTGATTGCGAGCATCGTGCCCAGTGCGGCTTCCGTGGTTGCCAGCGTGATCCAGCCAACGCAGCAAGTGGCTGCGTTTGTCGGTCGCCACGTGGGGAGCGGCGAGGTCGTACTTCAGGGGTACATCGAACAGGAGTGGTTCGACTACTACCACCCGTCTAACGCACCCCACTGGCCGCTCCGACGCGGGCTGGTGTCTCCAGACGAAACGGAGATCGATATGCGACCAATCGCGTTCCGCTCCGCCCGACCCAACCTATGGGTGGTCGTTGAACACGCCAACCGCACCATGACCACGTTCGCTGCGACATTGGTACACGACGGCTATCGCCTGGTGGAGACGAAGGTGTTTGAACGAGCCACGGTCTTTCATTTCGTCAAAGCGCAGTCCGTTGGGCTCAGCACCTGACGGGAACGCAGTCGGCCGCTTCGTACACGACGCGAGCGTCCGGTTGAGTCGACGAGAGGGCAGAAGTGGAGCGCGTACGCACCGGTGTCGATGGGTGCCCCGGTGACCAATCGGTGACGACGTAATTCTCTTCGAAGATGACGCGAGACCTAGCTACAGGAATGTGCGTGTACCGACGGACGACGTGAGAGGACGGCGCCACTGGCGCCTCAGCGGGAGAGCGCAGCCTCCAGCGCGCGGAGACGTTCGTCGAGCGCCGCCTCGAGCCACGTGTGATCACGGTAGGCGTCGGTGAGGAGGAGGCCCCCTTGCAGCGCTACGAGGAAGAGGCGAGCCTGCTCCTCGGCGTCGTAGGCGTCGGGCAAGGAGCCCCGCCGTTTCATTTCCTCGAGACCGTGCCGAAGGGCCTCGCTCCACTGATCGAAGCCGTGCCGAAGAAGACTCTGTGCACCCGCCTGTTTTTCGTCGAATTGGGAGTGGAGGGACCCAATGGGGCACCCACCCTCGGCACCACGGTCAATTTGCAACTGAACGAGGGCGGCGGCCCAGGCTCGAAAACCGTCGAGGCTGGTGAGATCAGCAAACAGCTCTGACTGCAGGTCGAGTACCGCCTCGACGGTGGACGCCGCAACGGCTTCGAGAAGTTGGTCGCGTGAGGCAAAGAAGTGGTAGAGCTGGCTCTTGGACACCCCTGCTCGACCACAGACGAGGTCGACTGTAAAGCCGGCTACTCCCTCGTCGTGCACAACGTCTGAAGCCGCGCGAAGAATTTTGCTGCGCGTCTCGGCTCCTCGAGTGGTCAGTTGCGTCATCACTTCATTCTACAGAAGTGGACTAGTTAGTCCACTTTTTTGCTACGGTAACTGTGTTGATCCACCAAAAGGAAGCTCACGAAATCAATTATCGATCAGGTTGTCGAACTCCACGTCGCTATGGCGGACCAAGTGCCGGCCGACGCCATGGCCATCTTTGGCGCCGACGTCGCTCGCTTTGACGCGATGGACGTGCCGGTCAACGCGTTGACCGTGGGGACGGCCGTGCCCGACGTCACGGTCCTCGACGTCGAGGGGAACGAGGTCTCGTTCCACTCGCTGTTGACCCACGACCAGAATGTTCTCATCATTTACCGTGGCGCGTGGTGCCCATACTGCAATCTGACCCTGCGTCACTATCAGAACGAACTGGTGCCCGCTCTTGCCGAGCGTGGTGTCAACTTGATTGCCCTGAGCCCGCAAAAGCCCGAGGGACTTCAGGTCATGACGGGGAGTCACGACCTCAGTTTCGGGGTGTACTCCGATGTCTCCGGCGCGATGATTGATGCCTTCGGTACCTGGACGGCCCCGTCAGATGAAGTGGCTGAGCTTCAGGCCGCATTCGGGATGGGTGTCCCTGAGGCCAACTCTGACGGCACGACCCGTGAACCAATGCCGACGACCGCGATTCTGAATCGTGATGGTGTCGTAACCTTCATCGACATCCACCCCAACTTCACGACTCGTACCGAAGTTGACGAGATTCTGGCGGCCCTGTAATCATGAGCGCGACCTATCCCATTCACCACATCACTCTGACGGTCAACGACATCAAGGCCAACACCGAGTGGTTCCAGAACCTGTTTGGCCCGGCCGACATTGTCGAGCGCGAGTTCGAGGACTTCTCACGGACGCGCATGACCTGGCCGGCCCTCGACGATCTCCGTATCGCGGTGATGTCTCATCACGCGGCGGACAAGTCCAGTACGTTCAACCACCTCCAGCCCGGACTGGACCACCTCGGCTTCGAGTGCGCCAGCCCCGAGGAAGTGGGCGAATGGGCGGCCAAGCTCGACGCGCTGGGCTACACCCACGGTCCTATCGAGGACGTGCCCTACGCCGTGACGGTGACGGCCCGTACTCCCGATGGCATCGCCATTGAGTTCTTCTTCCCGAAATAGGAAATCGCTTCCGCCTATTTAACGTGGGCGAGACGTGTAGTCGTCGAAGCGAGGCGCCCAGTCGTGGCGAGCTACCAAGCGATCCACCGCGGATTATTTAACCGGGTGCGGCGTTAGTGCCAGGCCTGAGTGGAGACCTCTTCATCGGTGAGGTCTCCACACAAGGTTGAAAACCGCTCGAGATCAGCGACAGACATCGAATCGGACGCTGGGGGTAGGACTTCGGGAACTTCCCGTGGGAAAATATCGGTCACGATTTAACCTCCCAATGCGGTTCTCAGCCTACGTACTGTGGGTCCCGGCGCCGCCGGTGGTGTCCGAACGTATGCAGGGCTGACGTTCATAACGAGGGTGGTGGAGTACCAGCGCGACGAACCAGTGCGTTGCTTCCTTGGTTCGAACCGCCACTGCTCTACGCTGAGAGTCGTGATTGATGCGGCAATGGTCGAATGCACCACCATCGAGGAGTGGCGAGGATGGCTTCGCGAGCATCACCGTGGCGCCTCCGGCGTTTGGTTGGTCTACCACAAGAAAGTTTCGCCCCTCCCTTCACTTTCGTATGACGAGATGGTGAGTGAAGCGCTCTGCTGGGGGTGGGTCGACAGTCGACCGGGCACCGTTGACGACTACCGAGGAAAGCTCTATTTTGCTCCACGCAAGAAGACGAGTGCGTGGTCGGCCAAGAATAAGCAACGCATCGAGGTCCTCATCAAAGAAGGTCGTATGCAAGCAGCCGGACTCGCACTCGTGGAGGAAGCCAAGGTGTCGGGGACCTGGACCGCCCTCGACGCCGTCGAACAACTAGCAATTCCCGACGACCTCGTCGCGGCTTTTGCAGCCCATCCTGGTAGTCAAGAGAACTTTGAGGGCTTTAGCCGAACCAATAAGCGCATGGTGCTCGAATGGATCGCGCAAGCGAAGAAACCGGAAACCCGAGCCACACGCATCACGACGACCGCCGAGAAAGCCGCGGTCAACGAGGTGGCCAATTTGTGGCGAAAGTCATAAATGGCACACGAGTAACGAACGGGCGCTGCTCTTTTTCGCACTCATTGGCGTCCCAGCTGCGTCGTGCCATTCGCAACGAGGTCAAACGAGCTGACCACCATGCTCACTGTCGGCTCCATTAAATCAAATCGGCCTGACCCAAATGGGGCAGGCCGATTAGTTTCAATTTGGCAAGCCAAGCCATTTTGAGTCGACCGGATTTCACCCAGGACTTGAGCGAGTTCCGTGAAATCCTTCTGTTTATTCGCGTCCAAGAACGAATGGTGTTTTGGCGTGTCAAAGGGAATGATCACGTTTGACTTTCCGTCTGCCCCCCATCCCACACGACCTACGCAGGTGATTTCAATTTGAGTGAAGGGAAAATCGAATGTGTCACCTTATGACGCTAATTTGTACGAACATATGTTCGTATGAAACCGTTCAACCTAGCAATGCCAGAAAAAAATAGGAAAAGAATCGCAATTAAGGAGAATGATGTCATTAGAAAATCTGTTCTTCAATACATCGGGAATTCCACTCACGAGTAATTCCATCACTCAGCCGATTGTGACCAATCAGCAGTTGACTCGCTGGATTGGCTCAAGCCCCTACCTGTTTGACATTTGGGCTCCATTCCATGTTCGAGTGGATGGCCCTCACCAGATTCCCCTACTTCGGGGAATCGACTCACTTCCTTCAGACTTCATGCTTCTCAGCTACTCAAGAAAACCTCGGACTGCGCGTCAAGGAGTGTCGATAATCCATTTCTGGGAGTCGGACCGGGGATTCGCTGGAATATTCAACAATCCAGTCAAAGCAGCCAGTTCCTTGGCTAAGTTTTCGTTCGTAACTTCACCGGACCCCACCCTGTATTCAAGCCATGCTGCCCATATGCGACTGAATACCATCTGGAGATCTCGGGCCATTGCGTCGTATTTTGAATTCCGAGGACTCAATGTGATCCCTCAAATTCGTTGGACTAGCGATTCGGACCTAGATGCGGCCTTGGCGGGCATCCGCAATGGATCGGTAGTTGCCGTTTCAAATCACGGCTGTTATCGAAGCACGATGAGCAAAAAGGAATTCTGCCGAGGGCTCAGCCGCTTAATAGAGCAGGTGGCACCAACGCAGTTGTTGTTACACGGAACCGATGACTGCAAGACTCGCTCCATAAGGTGGGGAGATACCGAGAAAATCCATAGACCATCTCGAACTTCCCAATACTTCTTAAGAGATGCCACCCATGGGTAAGTCTCAAGGGGGTTCAAATGGACGACGGACTAAGAATCCGGCGACTAAAGATATTCTCGATCGGACACGTTTGGCAAGCACCCTGATTCCCTTCAACCGTGAATCCGGATATTTTGCAAGTCCCGGCGAAAATAGTGGAATTCGAAACTTCCGTAGCGATGACCCACTTGTCGACGCTGGAGTGTTTGCAGAAAACTTCGCGGAGGGCTGGGAAAAGCAACCAGTTGAAGATGGTTGGAAGGCCACAAATGGCAATTTGACTATCACGTACCGTCGAACGACGCGGACTGAAACAGACCTTCCAGCAGTTGATATCCGCTGGAACCGTAAAGTTCAACCACTGACTGGTCTGAAATCTCAGCGAGTACATTTCTTAGGAGGAAGTGGCAAATGACAACATATCCAAGGTCCATGACGAGTGAAGAAGTGGGCTGCCTTGAGCTTCTTATCGGCTGCACGTTGAATTCCTACGGAACGACCACTTTGTTGAACGGAACCCGTACTGCGATCGGTGAAGCATTCATCGAAACTCGCGAGGGGGGGACGATTTCGATTAGGTCACAAATGCAAAGCTGCACCATAAATGGAGTAAACGATGATTTTGCGACTGTCTCCATTGGTCGCAGCGATAAGTCTTTGGTCGATGTTGCTGCAAGAAAGGGAAGTTTGTTCTACGACTTCTCGAATTCGGTTATCACGAATGTGGGAGTCATTCGTGCTCAATTCACCCGTGAGGCTTCGAGTAAGCCGATAGAGTCCTGTGAGATTGACCTTGGAATAATGATTGTCACGGAATTGGGACGCATCGCTGTTTTCAATGGCTCGATTTGGGTTAGCGAATTGGATTTAGAGGTGCTTCGAGATGATGTGGATCTTGGCGAACTAGAGGGATTCGCATCAGAGCTCGGTGACGTCTGGGAAACCAGAACCACCGTCATGATGATTGGCGACGAAGCCCGCTAGGTGGACTTGAGAGCCGGGAAACGCAGCATTGCCAGTCTGGGCTGAACTTCCAAGCGGAGTTCAGCCCAATGGCAGTCCCAACGGGATTCGAACCCGTGCCTATACCTTGAGAGGGTATTGTCCTAGGCCACTAGACGATGGGACCATGAGGTGAGAGGTTGTGGAATCAACCTCTCACTTCGCTCGGGGGCAAGGACTCGAACCCTGAATAACTGGACCAGAACCAGTTGTGTTGCCAATTACACCACCCCCGAAGGGCTTGGCAATCTTACCCGAGCGGGGCACCCGCTCGCCAGACGACCTAGAGGCCGTGGCGAGTCGTCCACTGACTGAGGGTGTCGTAGCCGATGAGGCGGCCAATGCTCACGGCGATGGTCTCCTTGGCGTAGAAGCTCCAGAGGTGGGGTTTCTCGTACTGATTGGCCGGTACCGGTGAGGGCTCGGGGGCGAGACCTTGCGCTGACGCGATGGCCATGGCCCGGTATTCGTGGAACGGGTCAGTCACCGTGATCACGTGCGTAAGGTGCAGCTGTCGCATACGAACGACGACACTGCTGACGTTTTGCCACGTGTCGTTACCGCCGCCACTGATGATGTGTGAGGCCGGCACCCCGCGTTGTTCGAGGTAGGTGGCCGACACGCCCGCTTCGGTGTAGCGATCGCCGGGAAGTCGACCACCGGTGACGACGACCCAGGGTGCGCGGTGCGCTCGGTAAACGACGAGCGCTTCATCGAGGCGGGCGGCGAGGTCCTTGGAGGGCACGCCGTTGCTCTCCTCGCATCCGAAGACCACAATGGCCTGGGCCGAACCGGTGGCGTGGGTGTGTGAGGTCATCCAAATCTGTGCGAAGGTGACCCCGAGGTAGACGACCACCAGTGAAAGCAGTGCGCTGACGAGGCGCACTGCTAAACGCAGCGGACCGAAAATTAGGCCGAACAACGCTCGAGCGCCTCGCGCAGACGGGTCAGCGTCCGCTCTCGACCAAGAAACTCGAGTGACTCAAAGAGTGGCGGGCCGACCAGCGAGCCGGTCACGGCGCACCGAATGGGGGCCTGCGCTTTGCGTAACGTGAGGCCCATCGCCTCGCCAAGTTCGACCACCGATTCGTGCAGCGCCGTGGCGTTCCACTCCTCGGTCTCGAATCGCTCAATCGCGGTAGCCAGCAGCGCCTGGTTGAGGGGATCATTGGCAATGGCCTTGGCGAAATCACCATCGTCGAAGGGCACGGTGTCGAGGAAGAAGAAGGCGACCATCGAGGGGACCTCACCGAGCAGCGCCACGCGTTCTTGCACCAGAGGGGCCACGCGAGCGAAGAGTTCGCTATCGAACTGCTCCGGCGTCCACGGCACCGTGCGGTCGGTGGGCTGCCAATCGGTGGCCCAAGGCTGCACCCACGGCGCGACGGCCTCTAAGAACTCGTCGAGGGAGAGTCGGCGAATGTACTCACCGTTGAAGGCCCGCATCTTCTTGACGTCGAAGAAGGCGGGGGAGTGCGAGACGTCCTCTAGGCGGAATTCGTCAATCAGGGTCTGGCGCGGAACGATCTCCTCGTCACCCCGGGGGCTCCAGCCCAGTAGCGCGAGGTAGTTCACGAAGGCCTCGGGCAGGTACCCCTCGTCGCGGTAGGACTCGGTGGCGACCGGGTCCTTGCGCTTGGAGAGCTTCTTACGCTGTTCATTAACGAGCAGCGGCAGGTGGGCGTAGACGGGAAGTGGGACCTCAACGCCGGTGACCGCGTTGAGCGCGGACCACAGCAGCATCTGCTTGGGTGCGTTCGGAAGGTGCTCTTCGCCACGGATGACGTGGGTAATGGTGTCGTTGCGGTCGTCGGTGACGTTGGCCAGCGCGTAGAGAACGGCACCGGATGACTTGGCGACGACGAAGTCATCAATGACGACGTTCTGGAACTCGACGTCGCCACGAATCAGGTCGTGCACGATCGTTGAACCCATGCGCGGGGTCGCGAATCGCAGCGCCGTGCGCTCCCCGCGAGCGAGGCCGCGTTCGCGGCAGAAGCCGTCGTAGCCGGGGGTCTTGTTGTCACCCTTGCGGGCGGCCACGTCGTCACCGGTGCAGTCACAGAAGTAGAGGTAGCCGCCGGCGAGCAGTCGCTCGGTGGCGTCGGTGTGAGCGGCGTGATTGTCACTCTGACGAAAGGGGCCGGCGTCAAGGTCCAGACCGAGCCAGGCCATGGCACTCACGATGCCGTCAACCCACTCCTCGCGGTTGCGATCGGTGTCCGTGTCTTCAATGCGCAAGATGAAGACGCCGTCGGGAGACTGACGAGCGATAAACCAGTTGAAGAGAGCGGAGCGCGCCGAGCCGACGTGGAAGTATCCCGTGGGTGATGGCGCGAACCGGACGCGAGGTCCGTTCATGATCTATTCCTCGATGATGATGGCGCCGTTAGGGCACACGGCGGCGGCCTGACGAACGTCGAGCTCGAGTTCCGCACCCGGTTCGTCGGTCAAGAGGTAGAGGTAGCCATCGTCGCGCACCTCAAAGACGGAGGGAGCGATACCCATGCACACCGCGTTTGAGGAGCAACGGTCGAAATTGACACTTACTTTCATAGTCCAACCTTAGTATTTGACGTACCTGTTCGATAGGGAGTCTGTCGAAGAGCGCAAAGGGGTTCTATGCACACGCGATCCATTGGTTCACTGACCGTTTCCGAGGTTGGTGTTGGCTGCAATAACTTCGGCGCACGCCTCGACCAGCAGCAAACCACGGACGTCGTCCTCGGGGCCCTTGACGCCGGCGTCAACTTCTTTGACACCGCCGACATCTACGGCGGCCTCGAATCAGAGATCCTCCTGGGACGCGCCCTCGGCGCACGCCGTAGCGAGGCAGTCGTGGCGTCAAAGTTCGGCGTGAAGCACGACCAGTCCGGTTTCGAGGGCTCGGCGGAGTACGTCAAGTGGGCCTGTGAACAGTCGCTGACCCGCCTCGGTACTGACTACATCGACCTCTACCAGTTTCACTATCCCGTCGGTCCCACGGGGGCACCGATCGCCGAAACCATCGGGGCCCTCCAGGAACTGGTCGCCGAGGGCAAGGTCCGAGAAATTGGTTGCTCGAACTTCTCCGCCCAGGAACTCGTCGACGCGCAGGCCGCGGCCGGTGATGGCCCTCGCTTCGTCTCAGTCCAGAGTCAGTTCTCGCTGCTTTACCGCGCACCGGAAACGGACGGCGTCCTCGACTTTTGTGACGCCAACGGCGTTGCCTTCTTGCCCTACTACCCGTTGGCCAATGGCCTCCTGACGGGCAAGGTGCAGCCCGGCCAGCCCATCCCCGAGGGTACCCGTCTGTCGCTGATGCCACCAGAGCGCGCCGCGCACTGGACCAGTGACGTGCTGCTCGGTCGCGTGGGTGACCTGCTCAACCACGCCGACGAGATTGAGATCCCAATCCTGACGCTGGCCTTCTCATGGCTCTTGGCGCATCCTTCGGTTTCCTCGGTCATCGCCGGCGCCTCGAGCGCGGCCCAGGTGGCGGCAAACGTTGCGGCCGTGACCACGCTGACCAACGAGCAGGTCGCCCTGCTCAACGTACTGACGGCTTAAAGAGAATCGCCCCCTCGAACCCTTCCGGGTCGAGGGGGCGATTTTTTTGTCGCTAGTTCGCCTTGACGGCGGCGACCAACTTGGTCAGCGTGTCCTTGGCGTCACCGAAGACCAACGTGGTCTTGGGGTTGTAGAGCAACTCGTTTTCAATGCCGGCGAAGCCGGGTCGCATCGAGCGCTTGAGGAAGATGACATTCTCGGCCAAGTCAGCGTGGATAATCGGCATGCCGTAAATGGGCGAACTCTTGTCGTCCGAAGCGGCGGGGTTGACGGTGTCGTTTGCACCAACCACGAGCGCCACGTCTGCGGTCTGCAGCTCGGAGTTGGCCTCGTCCAGTTCGAGCAGTTGCTCGTAGGGGACGTTGGCCTCGGCGAGGAGCACGTTCATGTGACCGGGCATACGACCGGCGACCGGGTGAATGGCGTAGAAGACTTCGATGCCCTTGGACTCGAGTTCCTCGGCGAGCTCGCGCAGGACGTGCTGGGCCTGGGCCACGGCGAGTCCGTAACCGGGGATGATGGCAACGCGGGAGGCGAAGCCCATCAAGATACCGGCGTCTTCGGGGCTACCGGAACGAACGGGACGCTGATCGGCTCCGCCACTCGACGATGACGTGGTCGCCGAACCGAAGGCCGAGAACAACACGTTGGCCAGCGAGCGGCCCATGGCCTTACTCATGAGGCGCGTGAGCAAGATACCCGATGCGCCGACCAAGGTACCGGCCACGATGAGCAGATTCGACCCCAGGGTGAAGCCCGAAGCCGCCACGGCCAGACCGGTGAAGGAGTTGAGCAATGAGATGAGCACGGGTACGTCCGCGCCACCGATGGGCAGGACGAAGGCGATGCCGAGGATGAAGGACAGGGCCAGCAGGATCCACAGCAATGAGGTGGCTCCCGAGACCAAGATGGCCACGATAAGTCCGAGGGCACCCAGTCCAAAGAGGGCATTCAGGATCTGCTGACCGGGGTAGGTGACCGGCCGACCGGTCATCAACTCCTGCAGCTTGGCGTACGCGATGGCCGATCCGGAGAATGACACCGTACCGATGAGCACGCCAAGCAGTACTTCGAGCGTGACGTAGGTTGCGGGGTGGCTGGCGTGGATGTGACTGAATTCCGTGATCGACACCAGCGCGGCGGCCCCACCACCGACACCGTTAAAGATGGCCACGAGCTGGGGCATGGCGGTCATCTGCACGAGTCGAGCAGCCGGGACGGCAACGACGAGGCCAATAGCCATACCGAGCAGGATCAGGCCCACGTGGTGCAGTGGGTGTCCGTCAATGTGCTTAAAGAATGTGGCCACGATCGCAATTACCATGCCCACCGCCGCCAACAGGTTGCCCTGGCGGGCCCGCTTGGGTGAACCTAGCCCCTTGAGTGCCACAATGAACGTGGTCGCGGCGATGAGGTACAACAGGTCAATGAGTGTTTCGCGACTCATGGGGCCACCTCATCCTTCTTCTTGGGCGCGGCGGGCTTGGCCTTGAACATTTCGAGCATGCGGTCCGTCACGACGAAGCCACCCACCACGTTCAGGGTGGCCAGAATCACGGCGAGAAAGCCGAGAATTTCTTCGAGGTTCGTGGTGGCGGAACCGAGTACCAACATGGAGCCGACCAAGATGACGCCGTGAATGGCGTTCGAACCACTCATCAGTGGCGTGTGCAGAATGCTGGGCACCTTGGCGATAATTTCAATGCCGACGAAGATGCTGAGCATCAGCACCGTCGCGTACTGCAGCAGGACGTTTCCCATTAGTTCTCTTCCTTTACTTCCGTAACAATTGCGACGTGGGGGACACCGAGCTTTTCCGCGGTGGGGGCGTGAGCGATGGCGCCATCTCGCGCCACCGTGACACCGCGAACAATGTCGTCATTCCAGTCAGGTGCCAGTTCGCCCTTGGTGCCGAAGAGCCCAAGCAACTTGATGACATTGTTGGCGTACATGAAGCTGGCGTGGGCACCCATCTGGGCCGGCGGGTTCGCGAGACCCACCACCCGAACGCCGTTACGCTCGACTACCTCGCCGACCTTGGTGATCTCGCAGTTACCGCCACCATCCGCGGCCATGTCAATGACCAACGAGCCTTCGCTCATGGCCTCAACCATCGCTTCGGTCAACAAAATGGGCGCCTTGCGACCGGGCACGGCCGCGGTCGTGATGACAATGTCGGCGTTGGCGACTTCGGAGAGGAGGGCCGCTTGTTGCGCGAGCTTCTCTTCTTCGGTCAGTTCACGGGCGTAGCCACCGGCTGCGTCGGCGGTAACACCGAGCTTGACGAAGACGGCGCCTGCCGACTCCGCCTCTTCCTTCGCCGCCGAGCGAACGTCGTAGGCACGAACTTTGGCGCCGAGACGCTTCGACGTGGCGATGGCCTGTAGACCCGCCACACCAACACCCATAACGAGGACCTTCGCGGGGCGAATTGTGCCGGCCGCAGTCGTCAGCAGTGGGAAGAAGCGGTCGAAGTACTGGGCGCCGGCCAAGGCGGCGCGGTATCCCGACACGGTGGCCTGCGACGACAGCGCGTCCATGTACTGCGCGCGCGAAATGCGAGGCAACAAGTCAAAGGAGCACACGGTGATCCGACGGGCATTCATCGCCGCCACGATGTCGCTGGCCAGCAGCGGCGAGAGGAAGGAAAGGTGGAGCGATCCTTCGGGGAGTAACGCCACTTCGTCGAGCGTTGGGGCGTTCACCCGAATGGCGACGTCACCCTGTACGGTTTCGTTGACGACGGCACCGGCGTCGGTGTAGAGCTGGTCGCTGTAGTGGGCCCGCTCGCCAGCGCCCCGCTGGACCTCAACGGTCCAGCCGTCTTTTACGAGGGCCTTGACCGCTTCGGGGGTCAGGCCGACTCGAGTTTCCCCCGGGCGTGACTCTTTATACAAAGCAATTTTCATTCTGTAGTTCTAGCAGTTGTGGCGCAAGGCTTTCGGGTCATTAAGCAGTGGGAGCGAGCCGAATTAAGTTCATAGGGGCGCACGTGGACTTGTGCATCATTGCACTAGAACAGATGTGTGGAACTTTGTCTGCTCAGCGTGTCGTCACCGGTAGGGCGGTGGGGTGTCGTCGGCGATGATCACGGCGTGCATCGCATCGTGATGCCCAACGACATGGTGGGACTCGTTGCCACTACGTCGGGACCTGAGGTAGTGCGGGCCGCGGTGCGCGAACTCGTTGAGTACTTCGACGGTGCGCGACGTTCCTTCACCATGCCTCGCGTGCGAGTTCCGGGCACTGCTTTTCAGTACGACTGCTGGCGCGCGCTGGAGGGCATCCCCTACGGCCAGGTCGCAACGTATGCGGACATTGCGGCGGCCGTTGGACGACCCCGAGCCGCACGAGCGGTGGGTAATGCGAATCACGCGAATCCGTGGCCAATTGTTGTTCCCTGTCACCGAGTCGTCGCCGCGCAGGGGCTCGGTGGGTATGGCGGGGGCATTGCAGTCAAGGAGTTCCTCCTCGACCTCGAGCGGTCGTTAGTAGCGACGAACTCGTAACTGGATAGTTGAGCCACTGTCGGTCGGTACAAATTGCGCCGACCCGCCATGACGACTCGTAATTTCGGCGACAATCGTGAGGCCGAGACCGGTGCCACCAGAGGAACGTGTGCGTGAGGAGTCCTCGCGTACGAATCGTTCAAAATACTTATGGGCCGTTGCCACGTCGACGCCGGAGCCGTCATCGTGGACTTCGATGATGCAGATGGCGCCCTCGAAGCGCAGTGCGAACGTGAGTTCGGATTTGGCGTAGCGCGAGGCGTTATCAACGACATTTCGGATGGCGCGCCGAAGGAGTGCGGGGTCGCCCCACACACGCCCAGGGCGTACCTGGTTGGTGTTGACCTTGAGCGAAGTTAAGTGACGAATGCGCTCAGCTTCTTCGTGTAAGACGTCGTCGAGGTCGACCTCCTCCTTGCGGATCACGATGGAGTCTTCGTCATTACGGGCGAGCCAGAAGAGATCGTCAATCAAACTGTTTAGGCGACGCCCCTCACGCTGCACAGTCGCCGTGACCTCAGGCCAGTTCGTGGTGTGGGGATGGTCGGCTGCGCGGTCGACGGTGGCCAGCAGCGTGGTGAGGGGACTTCGCAGTTCGTGTGAGGCGTTCGACACGAATTCCTGCTGCGATCGCTTCGCGTTTTCGAGGCGGGACAGCATCTCATTCACGGTGATTGCTAAGCGCGACAGTTCGTCCTTGGCCTTCGACACGGGCACGCGCTCGGAGAGGTCGCGTGCTGCAATGGACGCCACGCGACGACGAATGGCCTCAACGGGGGCCAGGGTCACGCCCACACCAAGCCACACCAGCAGTGTGGAGAGAAGGAGGAGGAGAAGAAAGAATCCAATGACGGTGGAGTGCAGGACGTTGAGCGAGTTGCGCGCCGCTGAACCGTACGACCAACCAAAGACGAGCGCGCGCCCGAACCGCGTCTGGATGACTACGACACTGCCGGTGGCGAGCTGCTTGTCAATGAGTGAAAGTCGTGGAGTTGGTATCAGGCGAGGGGTGAAGCCGCTCTGACTCTTTGGTGCGACGACCACGTGGGCGAGCACTGGCTCATTGATGATTGCCGAACTAGCGGCGAGCACCCGAGTGCCACCTAAGTTCGTGATCTGCACCACGGTGTCACCCGCCATTGGCAGCGACAGACGGCTCTGGAGTGGGGGGTGAACATCGATATAGGTGTCTTGACCGCGGACCATCGCCGCCGACACCGCATTGACCGAGTCGGAATGCAATGACCTCGTGGTCAAGTTGAGCAGTGAGATGCCCGTGACGACTAACACCGCCGTCGTGGCCAGGGCCGAGAAAAACGTCAGTCGGGTACGGATCGACCAACGAATCATACGGTGCCGAGGGTGTACCCAACGCCACGGACGGTGGCAATCAGTGAGGCCGAGCCTGGCCGGTCGAGTTTGCGACGAAGGTAGCCAACGTACACTTCGACAATGTTGGGGTCACCATCAAAGTCCTCTCCCCAGACTGCGGCGAGGATGTCAGTTTTGGTGACGGGACGGCCGAGTGAGGCCATGAGACAGTCGAGCAGTCGGTACTCACGTGGGGTGAGGGAGATCGCAACGCCGTTGACCTTCACCTCACGCTTCATGGTGTCGATAATGACGTGACCAATTGAGATGGGCTGGGGTCGCCCAAGCTCGTGACGACGGAGAAGGGCCTGAACACGCGCCAGGAGGATGGCACTCTCAAACGGTTTACGAAGAAAGTCGTCGGCCCCCACTTCGAGACCCTCGATCTCGTCGAGTTCGCCGTCCTTGGCGGTCAGCATCAGAAGGGGAGTCGTAATGCCCGCCGCCCGTAAGTCCATGCACACGGAGAAGCCGTTGCGCTTCGGCAGCATGATGTCGAGCAAGATGGCGTCGTACTCGCCATCCATGGCGGCGTCGAACCCGGCCATTCCATCGTGACGAACATCAACGAGGAACCCCGCATCGCGAAGTTGGTCAGAGACCGCCTGAGCAATGGCCTCGTCATCTTCGACAACTAATATTCGGCGTTCTGTTGACATCAAGAAAAAACGCTACTCGCTTCTTTCTGAAGGAATGGGCATAGGGGCTCGAACTACTGCAGGTACAAGTTGCCAGCGTGTTCAATCACCGTCAGGGTGGTGAGTCCGTTGGAGGCCGGGCCATTGACGACACTGCCGTTGGCGACTTCGAACGTTGAGCCGTGGCATGGACACACCATCAGTGATGCGCCGGTCGACCAACCCACCTGGCACCCCGCGTGCGGGCAGACGGTGTCGTAAGCGACGAACGTGGAAGCGGCAGTACGAAAGACGATGCCCGGGTCGCCAGTCGAGGGAATTGTGAACGTGGCCGCGCCACCAACCGGAATTGAGTGCACCGCCCCAATGAGGTGACCTTTGACACCCCCACCCCCGCCAGAGGCGGTCGTCGTCGTTGTTGTGCTGGGTGCAGCCTGTCCACCGGTGGGTGCCCCGGCCCCACCAATGAGCTTCCCCAGAGCGGCGGTGGTACCGCCCATAATGAGGGCCGCGGTGCCCGCAGCGACAGCGGTCGCTCCACCGAGTACCACTCGACGTCGTTCGACAGTGGCCAAGGTGACGGGAGTGGCGATGGGCGCGCTGTTGCCGAGGAGTACGGGGCACGCATCGGCGCGACAGGCCGCCCCCGAGAGGGCGCGGCACGAGGTGTCAGCGAAGTTGCCGCAGAGCTGCTGTACCTGGGCGAAGGGGATGGCCACAAGTTCCGGGCCGGCAACGCGGTGATTGGCTCGCACGATCCGCGTCAGGTAGCCGTCCAGCGAGAGTTGTTGTCCGGCTCCCGCGAGGGCGAGTGGAAGAAACGCGAAGAAGAAGACGAGGTCCGCACCGGTGTAATAGGGCGAAGCGTGAAAGCTGATGGCGAGGAAGAGATTAAAGGAGAGCACCGCACCACCCACCGCGGCCGTCCGTGCGTAGAGACCGAGCAGCGTACCGAGACCGATAGCGATTTCGGCGTAGGCGACGACGAGGCCAATGGTGCCCGCGTAGGGCAACATGGCGTGGAGGAGGCTGTGGATTGGGCTAAAGCGTGCGGCTCCGCTGAGCTGGTTCTGGATCGAAATTCCCGAGGCGGCTCGGAAAAAATTCGGATTGGCCAACTTCTGTAGTCCGGCGTAGAGAAAGGTGACGCCAAGGAACGCACGAAGTGGCAACAGGGCCCACTCACTCAATGCAAAGGCGCGGAGTGGCGGCTGCCACGAGAACTTCGGGAATCGAGGTGACCAAGGCAGTGGTGATGACATGGCGACAGTTTATGAACCGACCCACGTTTTTTAACTAATAGCGGCCTAAAAATGGTGCCACCCACGGGGCCAGCGGCAAAGATGGTGTCGTGCTCGATGCTTCCATTGTTTCGTTCCTCGTCAGCGAACTCCACAAGCTGCCCTCCGCCCTGGTGTACGTGGTCGTCGGACTGCTGGTCTTTGGCGAGGCCGCGCTCTTCGTTGGTTTCGTTATTCCCGGTGAAACGACCGTCCTGGTCGCCGGTGTCATTGCGAGTCAGGGCAGTGTCAACATCGTTGTTCTCGGCGCCCTCGTGGTAGCGGCGGCGATCATTGGTGACACCGTGGGGTACGTCGTCGGTCGGGAGTTCGGACCACGGTTACTCGACATTGGCATGGTGCGACCGCACCGGGAGCGTCTCGACGCCGCCATGGGCGCCCTTCAGCGACGCGGGGCCACGTACGTCTTTCTCGCACGCTTCAGCGCTTTCTTGCGAGCGGTCATGCCGGGCCTGGCGGGCATGAGTCGCATGCACTACACCCGATTCTTGATTGCGAACAGTATTGGCGGTCTCATCTGGGGCGCCGGCTTCACGGCGTTGGGCTACCTCGGCGGCAAGCAACTTCCGCTCATCGAAAAGTACGCCTCGTACTTCAGTTGGGGCGTCCTCGCTCTTTTGCTCTTAGTCATTACGACCCTGGTCGTGCGTCACCAACTCAAGAAGCGGTTGGGCACCACGAATCGTTGAGGTGCTCCATCAGGGGAAGTGGCTGGGCGAGCGGCCCGACCCCACCCACGAGCGGCCGGACAATGCGTTCGGGTCCAAAGACTGGTCGAAGCCAGCCCCGCTGCGTCGTCTCACGCACCAACGTTTCGTAGTGGGCCATTACCAGCGCGGCGTCGTCGCGAGCCTTGTGTCGCCACGGGGGGCCGCTGGCGTCGAGGTAACCCTGCGCAAGCGAGCCTGGACGCGCGAGCACGATGATTCCGTCGGCCGAGGAGAAATCGGTCGCGATTCGTTCAATATGGTGTCGCACCACCGCAAGCGACCATGGCCAGAGCAAGGGCTCCATGCCACACCACGCGGGCCAGGCGCCATCGCAGGCAGCAATCTCTACTTCCAATCCGAGTGCTTGGGCCGACCTGAGCAGTGACCGGTAACGATCCGTGACCTCGTCGCGGTACTGCCCGCGTCGGGGTTCGAGGCGGGCCCACGACAGCTCAAGACGTAGTCGACGTACACCAGCGGCAGCGGCAGCGGTGAGGAGATCCTCATACCCCTCCCAGAGGCGCAACGCATCTCCCGGCGGCTCGATGCGGCCGAGGGAAATCAGCGCGTTGTAAATGGTGGCCGGCTGGTAGCGACCATCGAGTCCACCCTCGACGGCGTAGGCACACAGTGACGCGACGATATCGGTGGGGGTGGTCACGACACGAGTTTTCCACGTCGCTGGGGTAGGTTGTCGCCACGAACCTTTAGGAGAACCATGACCGAGACCGTTCTGTACGAAACCCGTGGCCACGTGGCCATCATTACGATCAACCGCCCGGAAGCGCGGAACGCAATTAATGTGGTCACCGCCCTGGCTCTTGATGAGGCCTTCACTCGGGCGGACGCCGATGATGAGATTCGGGCGGCGGTACTCACCGGAGCCGACACGAAGGCCTTCAGCGCGGGCATGGACTTGAAGGCGTTCGCCCAGGGTGAGATGCCCTTCACCGCGCACGGCTTCGCGGGGGTAGTGGAACATCCCTTTGCAAAACCATTGATTGGTGCGGCCAACGGCTCAGCCTTCGCTGGTGGCTTTGAGGTGCTGTTGAGTTGTGACCTCATCGTGGCCGCCGATCACGCTCTGTTTGGCATTCCGGAAGTCCAGCGAGGTCTCTTCGCGGGGGCCGGTGGGCTCCTTCGCCTCCCTCGACGAATCCCGCGGGCTATCGCAGCTCAGATAGCCTTGACCGGCGACCCGCTGACGGCGCAACGCGCCTACGACATCGGCCTCGTCAATGAGGTGGTGCCAAGCGCCGAGTTGTTTGACGCCGCCCTCGCGCTGGCGACCCGCATCGCGACGAACGCGCCACTGGCCGTTCGCGTGACGAAGGAGATCATGCGCTCGACGGCGGATACCAGTGAAGCCGAGGGGTGGTCGGTGTCAAAGGCCGCCTTCGAACAGATCGCGGCCAGTGCGGATGCACTCGAGGGAGCGGTGGCCTTCGCCGAAAAACGTGAGCCTCGGTGGACGGGGCGTTAGCCCACGTGCCAGTGCACGAGGAGAGCGGAACTGAGAGCCGCACTCAGCACCACGATGGGGAAGGGTGCCCTGAGGACGAGGGCCCCGAGAGCCACGACAATTCCCCCGAGGCGGTGGTCGATGACCAGATGGGTCTTCGTAGTTGCGCTCTGCACGGCCACGAGGGCACTGAGCAAGACGATCGGCATGAGCGCATTGATGCGCTGCACTCGTTCGTGCCGTAGCCACCGGGCCGGGATGATGTACCCCGCCACTTTCGTGGCGAAGCAGACCAGACTGGTGCCGAGTACCACGAGCCAGAGCATTAGCGAGGGTCTCGCCATCCCGCGATGACGGCCACGATGGCACTCGCGATAATGGCAGTGCCGAGGGGGAGTGCGGTCGTGGCAATCAAGGAAAAGACGACGGCGCTGGTCGCAATGACTCGCGTTGAGCGAGACGTGAGCCTGGGCCAGAGAAGGCCGAGGAAGGCGGCGGGCACCGCGGCATCAAGTCCCCAGGCCGACGGCGACCCGATGGACTTGGCACCGAGCGCACCCGCCAGGGTGAAGAGATTCCAAAAGAGGTAGACCCCGCCGCCAGTTAGCCAAAAGCCGGCTACTACCACCGAGGTACCGAGTGGTTCTTGCGCGATACCGACGTTGGTCGATTCATCGATGGTCCAGTGGGCCGCCAATACCCGGCGCCAGCCGCGCAGCTGGAGGCGCGGCGCCATTTGCAGTCCGTAGAGGGCATTTCGAGTGCCGAGCAGTCCCGCCGTTGCAATGGCGGCGGCCGCACCGCCACCCGCGCCGATCACGCCCACGGCTGCGAATTGACTCGCCCCAGTGAAGGTAAGAAGTGACAAGAGGCACGTCTGCACGACGCTGAGCCCCGCTGCGACACTCGCGGCCCCGAAGGCGGTGCCGTACAGGCCAACGGTAAAGGCCACGCTGAACGACTGACGGAGAGTGGTTGAGGGAACCGAGGGCACGAGTGCGTATCGTACTCAAAACGCCTGTGACAATTTTTTTCGCGGTCGGGTAGATTTTGTATCGACTAAGGGAGAGCATTCATGCTGGTAGGTGCGTTTGAGGGATCCGACCTCATAATCGTCGCGATCGTGCTCGTGGTGTTGGGTTTTGCGCCAAAGTTGGCTCGAAACTTGGGCGCGGCCAAGAAGGAATTCGAAAAGTCTATTAAGCCCTCGGACACGAAGTCAGTGGAAGAGCCCAAGGAAGGCAACTGAACGTTCCTATTGCGCTCATGCATAAGGACTATCAGTGCCGAATCGCCTCCCCGAGTTGGGTCGCGAAATCGAACGTCGCTAAGGTGAGAACGTGCTCAAATCAGCCCTAACATCGTTGGGCGCTCGTACTCGTGGACGCGTTTCTCGACGCGTGCGGCGAGTCGCGGCGCTGCCGTTCGCGGCACTCGTTCTGTCGGGCTGTACCGTGCCCGGTTTCGGTGCGTCACCTGGTGACACCTCGTCGTCTCACTCAACCTTTCATCTCTGGCAGGGATTCTCTATCGGGGCCGTCATTGTGGGCGGCATCACCCTCGCACTGATGCTGTGGAGCATCGTCATGCACCGCCAGAAAGGCGACGCAATCCCCAAGCAGACGCAGTACAACGTGCCCCTCGAGATCGTGTACACCGTTATTCCGATTCTCATCGTGATCGGCCTGTTTGCGGCCACGCTGGTGGTGGAGAACAAGGAAGTATCCAACCCGAAGACCGACGTCATTGTTGACGTAAACGCATTCCAGTGGGGCTGGGAATTCCTCTACCCGGGTCACAATGCGGTGGTGTACGGCCAGACCACGCAAGCGCCCACCATGGTGATCCCCTCAAATGAGAATGTCCACGTGAACCTCACGGCAACCGACGTCATTCACGGGTTCTACGTGCACGCCTTCAATTTCTCCCGTTTCGCACTCCCGGGGGTGACCAACCAGTTCACCTTCAAGGCACTAAATAACGGAACATTCTTCGGGCAGTGCACGCAGCTCTGCGGCCTGTACCACTCCTACATGTACTTCCACGTGAAGGTGGTTAGCCCCGCTGACTACCAGACGTGGTTGGCTAGCTTCAACACCCCCAAGGGCGAAGCGGCGGCGAAGGCTGCGGCGGCCTCACTCAAGCAGCAGTTGTCCACCGGCGTTCCATCGCTCCCCGCCTACACGAAGTTCGGAAGGTAACCCATGACTGACGTTCTGACGCCATCGACGACACACCACCACGACGAGCACCACGGTGCCGACCATCACGGTCCGACCGGCATTCTCAAGTGGTTGACGACCACTGACCACAAGGTCATCGGACTTTCGTACACCGTTACCTCCGTCGTCATGATGATCATCGGCGGCTTCTTCGCCGAAATCATTCGACTGCAGTTGGCCTCTCCAAATGGTTCGCTGGTGTCGCTCGCGCAGTACAACGAGCTGTTCACGATGCACGGTTCCGTCATGATTTACCTATTCGTGGGCCCATTTGCCTTCGGCGCACTCGCCAACATCATCGTGCCGATTCAGATTGGCGCCCCCGACATGGCCTTCCCGCGACTGAACGCCTTGTCGTACTGGCTCTACCTGACCGGATCCATCACCATGCTCTCGGGCTTCTTTACCGCCGGTGGTGCGGCCAACTTCGGCTGGGTTGGGTACGCCCCGCTGTCGGACTCCCTGAACGCCCCAGGCGCGGGCGCAGACTTGTGGATTGGCGGTCTGCTCCTCACCGGTTTCTCGGCGATCTTCACCGGTGTAAATCTGACTGCGACCATCTTCTATCTGCGCGCGCCGGGTATGACGATGTTCCGTATGCCAATCTTCACCTGGAACTTGCTGGTCACCGGTATTTTGATCCTGCTGGCCTTCCCTGTGCTGACCGCTGGACTCATCATGCTGTACTGCGACCGTCACTTCGGTACGCACATCTTCTCGAATGCCGGTGGCGGTGTTCCCGTGCTGTGGCAACACATCTTCTGGTTCTGGGGTCACCCGGAGGTCTATATTTTGGCGCTTCCGATGTTCGGTATGGTCACTGAGGTCATCGCCGTGTTCTCGAAGAAGCCCGTATTTGGCTACAAGGGCATGATTTTCGCGACGCTGACGATTGCAGCCTTGTCGCTCGGTGTGTGGGCTCACCACATGTTCACGACGGGTGTGGTGCTGCTGCCCTTCTTCTCAATCATGAGTCTGCTCATCGCGGTGCCGACCGGTATCAAGATGTTCAACTGGATTGGCACGATGTGGCGTGGACAGATTTGGTTCTCAACCGCAATGCTCATGTCGCTGGGCTTCTTGTTCACCTTCCTTATTGGTGGTCTGACCGGTATCTACCTGGCGAGTCCACCGCTGGACTTCTTCACCCACGACACCTACTTCGTGGTTGCCCACTTTCACTCCGTGGTGATGGCGCTGGTCTTGGGAGCCATGGCTGGTCTCTACTACTGGGGCCCAAAGATCACGGGCTACCTGTTGCACGAAGGTATCGGTAAGGCCCAGTTCTGGTTTCTCTTCATTGGTACCCAGGTCTTCACCTTCCCTCAGTACCTGCTCGGCCTCTACGGCATGTCGCGTCGCATGGCGGTCTACCCCGACCAGCCACAGTGGCAGCACTTGAACGAGCTTTCCACGCTGGGAGCGCTCTTGATCGGTGTGTCAACCATCTTGTTCGTGGTCAACATTGCCTACTCGTGGAAGAAGTACCCCGCCGGTGACAACCCGTGGGATGCGCAGACTCTCGAGTGGTTCACGACGTCGCCACCCCCGCACCACAACTTCTATCGTCTGCCGCAGATTCGTTCTGAGCGGCCGACGTGGGACTACAACCACCCCGAGCACCGCTCCCTCGAGCACGGCACCGATCATGTAGCGGGAGCTGACGCTGAGGTGCACGCATGAAGATCGAAGCCAAAATGCTGATTGGCCTCGGCTTGTTCTTCGGAGCAATGTGCGCGGTCTACTGGAACTGGAGCCTCGAAAACGCTGGTGGCGTGATGATGTTCGCCGGTATGTTGCTCTGCTTCTTGCCGGGTAGTTACTACTACTGGTGGAGTCGCCGCATGAAGGAACGTCCCGAGGACAATCCCAATGCGACCCAGGCTGAGGGCGCGGGCGTCATCGATACCTTCCCCGGCTCTTCTATTTTCCCGTTTGTTCTCGGCATGGGGGCCTTCTTCACCGTGTTGTCACTGGTGTTCGGCCTGTGGTTGCTTGTTCCGGGTCTCGGCTTGGCGGGGTGGTCCTTTTTGGGCGGCATTTCCGAAGGTCGCCGCGGCGGCTCTCACTAAGCATTAAAGCTTTTCAGTCGCAGTACATCCGTACCAATGCCGTAACAGTGTTGACACGGGTTCCGTAGAATCAAAAAGCGCCGAATCCCCCGTGAGGTGGACCGGTGGTGCACGAAGGAGACAGTGGTGTCGACAACTGAACACGCAGCCAAAGTCGTACTGGGAGGGACTCGTGGAGGCCCGGATGTTCCCACGTTACGCACCGACCGATGGTGGCTCCAGCCAGTTATTACCGTTTCGGTATTGACGGCCTTCATCATTTACGCGACCTGGTCGGCGTTCAACCCGCACAACTACTTTTACGGACCTGGCAGCCTGATTAGCCCCTTCTACTCACCATGCTTGTCCAGCAGCTGTGTGGCTGGTGCCAAGTTTGGTGCCTTCACGGTGAATCACTGGGCCCTGTCGCCAGCCTTCTTGATTCTGATCTTCCCACTGGGTTTCCGCATGACCTGCTACTACTACCGCCGGAGTTACTACCGCGCGTTCTGGTGGTCGCCCCCCGCGTGTGCAGTCGCTGACAAGCACGAGACCTACTCGGGTGAGACACGTTTCCCCCTGTTGATGCAGAATGCACACCGCTACTTCTTCTACTTCGGTCTGGTCTTCAATGCGCTGCTCACCTACGACGCCATTCGCGCCTTTGACCTGCCGGGCAAGGGCTTCGGTGTCACCGTCGGTACCCTCGTCCTGTGTGTGAACGCCACACTGCTGTGGCTGTATTCACTGTCGTGCCACGCCTGCCGCCACCTGTGCGGCGGTAACTTGAAGAACTTCTCGAAGGCCCCGATTCGTCACCGCCTCTGGAAGTTCGTTACTCCCCTCAACGCGAAGCACATGAACTTCGCGTGGGCCTCACTGATTTTCGTTGCCCTGACGGACGTCTACGTGCGTCTCGTTGCATCTGGCGCCATCACTAACTACCACATCTTCTAAGGAATGACCGTGACGAACGCGCACCACGATTACGACGTACTCATTATCGGCGCCGGTGGCGCTGGCCTCCGTGCCGCCATCGAAGCCAAGCAGAAGGGCCTTCGAGTTGCCCTGATCACCAAGTCGCTGCTCGGTAAGGCGCACACCGTCATGGCCGAAGGTGGCATGGCTGCCGCGCTCGGCAACGTGTACGCCGAGGACAACTGGAAGGTCCACTTCCGCGACACGATGCGCGGTGGCAAGTACCTGAATAACTACCGCATGGCCGAACTGCACGCCAAGGAAGCACCCCAGCGCGTCCTGGAGCTCGAGCAGTGGGGTGCCCTGTTTGACCGCACCAAGGACGGCAAGATCCTGCAGCGCGACTTCGGTGGCCACCGCTACGCCCGTTTGGCCCACGTTGGTGACCGTACTGGTCTCGAACTCATTCGCACCTTGCAACAGAAGGTTGTTTCGATGGGGACCGACGTCTTCATGGAGCACAAGGTCCTGAAGTTGGTGCACGACACCGAAGGCCGTATTGCCGGTTGCGTGGCCTACGAACGACCCACGGGTGAGTTTGTCACCTTCGGCGCCAAGGCCATCATTCTGGCCACTGGTGGATCCGGTAAGTCGTGGAAGTTCACGTCGAACTCCTGGGAAGGTACCGGTGACGGTCACGCCATGGCGCTCTGGGCTGGTGCTGAACTCATCGACATGGAATGCATCCAGTTCCACCCGACCGGTATGGTCTGGCCACTGTCGGTTCGTGGACTCCTCGTCACCGAGGGTGTGCGAGGTGACGGCGGTGTGCTCCGCAACAGCCTCGGTGAGCGTTTCATGTTCAACTACGTTGCGCCGATGTTCCGCGCCGAAACGGCCGAGTCGGAAGAAGAAGCCGACAAGTGGTACGACGACCACACCGCTGGCCGCCGCCCGCCAGAACTTCTGCCCCGCGACGAAGTCGCCCGCGCCATTAACGCCGAAGTCAAGGCGGGCCGCGGTAGTCCCCACGGTGGTGTCTACCTCGACATCGGCTCACGTCGTTCGGCCGAGTTCATTCGCCGTCGCCTTCCTTCGATGTACCACCAGTTCATGGAACTCGCCGGCGTGGACATCACCAAGGAAGCCATGGAAATCGGACCAACCAACCACTACATCATGGGTGGTGTCAAGGTCGATGCCGAAACAGCGGCCACGTCGGTGCCCGGACTCTTCGCCGCTGGTGAAGTCGCCGGTGGTATGCACGGTGCCAACCGTTTGGGTGGTAACTCGCTGTCCGACCTCATCGTCTTTGGACGCCGCGCCGGTATGGGCGCGGTGGAGTACATCGAAAGTGGCGCCGTCGCCAACACGATGAACATGGCTGAAGTTGACGAGGCTATCGCCGAGGCGCTGGCCCCCTTCGACAAGGAAGAGGGCGAAAACCCTTACGACATCCAGCGCGATCTCCAGGAGATGATGCAGGCCAATGTCGGTATTATCCGCACCGAGAGCGAGCTCGTCGACGCAATTGCCCAGCTCGAAGTATTTACCGAGCGCGTGAAGAACATCAAGGTCAAGGGTGGCCGTGCCTACAACCCCGGTTGGAACCTGGCCACCGACTTGCCCGCCATGCTCACTGTCTCAAAGTGCGTGGCCCTCGGTGCCCACCTGCGCAAGGAATCGCGCGGTGGTCACACCCGTGAAGACTTCCCGAAGGCCGATGATCACTTTGGTAGTTTCAACTTGGCGCACTCGAGCGATGGCGGAAACTGGGACAGTCCCATCACCACGGTTGAGTCACCCCTACTTCCCATTCCCGCCGAACTTAAGGCGCTGCTCGAGGAGGCAAACTAATGGCTGACGTAACGCTACGCGTGTGGCGAGGTGACGCTTCGGGCGGTGACTTCGAAAACTACACCACGGTTCAGAACGAGGGAGAAGTTGTCCTCGACTTGATTCACCGTATTCAGGCCACTGAGGCACCCGACCTGGCCTGTCGCTGGAACTGCAAGGCCGGTAAGTGTGGTTCGTGCGCCGCGGAGATCAACGGTAAGCCTCGTCTGATGTGCATGACGCGCATGGACCAGTTGCCCGAGGGTCCAGTAACGGTGACGCCGATGAAGACGTTCCCAATTATTCGTGACCTCGTCACTGACGTGTCCTTCAACTACCGGATGGCGGAGAAGGTGCCGGCGTTGCTGCCACCCCCGATGCCCGAAGACGGCTACCGCATGTTCCAAGAGGACGTCGAGCGCGGCCAAGAGTTCCGTAAGTGCATTGAATGCTTCATGTGCCAGGACGTCTGCCACGTCATTCGTGACCACGAAGACAACAAGTTGCACTACGCCGGTCCTCGGTTCTTCATCCGCTACGCCGAGCTGGAAATGCACCCGCTCGACACCAATGACCGCCGCGACTACATTCGCGAAGAGGCCGGTTTGGGCTACTGCAACATCACCAAGTGCTGCACGGAAGTCTGCCCCGAGGGTATCCACATCACGGACAACGCCATCATTCCGCTCAAGGAGCGCGTGGTGGACGCCCACTACGACCCCGTGGCGTGGCTCGGTCGCAAGATCCGTCGTAAGACCAAGGTCTCGACGGCCGCGGCCGCTGTTCAGCCAGCCCCCTAAGTGACGACGTTTCTCTCTCCTGAGTGGTTTGATCAGGCGGGCGAGCGACTCGCGCTGGCGGCCCTACCGGGACCAGACGCGGTCAGCCGAAACATCACCCTTGTGGTGGAGGACGGACCGCCTGACGCGCCGAGTGCCCTGTCGCTCTCGGTGTCGGCGGAGGGGGCGACGCTTTCGCCGGGCGGACGCGATGACGCCTCCGTGACGATTCGCCTGTCGTACGACGATGCTCTCGCACTCAGCGGTGGCACTCTGGAGAGTGCCACCGCCTTACGCGATGGGCGGGTGAAGGTCACTGGCGACCTAGCGGCGCTTACCCCACTCGGCCCGTGGCTCCAGATCGTCCTGGGCGGGGCCGACAGTCACTCCCTCGACTAGGGCTTACCGCGGAGGTCTGCTTCGGCCTCCTTGTCACCTTCGAAGAAGTTGGCGACGTCACGAAGCTGCATGGCGCGAATCTTGCCGCGTTCCTTCGTCATGCCCTTACTCAGCGAGCTAAAGACCTTGGCCGTGCCGTCCGCGGAGGCCTCGAAGTCCTGGATCGAGTCGGCGGAAAAACCAACTCGACCACCCTCACCGTAGGAGTCCTGATTGGCACCGAGGTACACGAACGTCCACCCCTTCGTGGTGCGATCGTCGACTAGGGCGAAGACCTTGTCCTTGCTGAACTCGCGACTGGAGTTTTCCTCACCGTCGGTGAAGGTTACGAAGATGACGACCTCTCGTCCGTCTTCGACCTCACCACGACGCGACGCCTCAGTGATGAGCGTGCCCATGGCGTCGAAGAGCGGTGTGCCGCCACGCGGTTCGAAGGTGGCCGCACTCAGCGGTGGCACCTGGTCGAGGGGCTTGGCGTTGGCGAGGACTTCGTGCGCGTTGTGCGTGTCGAACTGCACCAGGGTCATAACGGCGTCGCGTCCGTCAGCCACCTGCTCGCGGAGGAACGCGTTGAAGCCGCCGATGACGTCATCGCGCATGGACTCCATCGAACCGGAGCGGTCGAGGAGGAAATAGATGTGGGTAATGGGGGTGGTCATGGTGAGGTTCCCTTCTGGGTTGGTACTGCACGGAGTTCTCGTCACGGTGATCGTCAAGACACTCGTGGTGCAACGGCAATCGGCAGCCAGTGCCAACGGGGCACCGAAGGTGCCTCGTGACAGTGACCGCTGTCGACGGGCGGTCGCATGAGTGCGGTGATGCCTCGACGAACGACAACGAAAACGGCAATGGTGTCGTGTGCGAAGCTGCCACCGAGGTACGCAGACCCCGCAACCGACGACTCCCAGTGTGCCCACCGGCTGTGACATCGCTCCGCGGCTTCTGTGGCACACTGGAATCTGTGTCAGAAACGTCATCAACGCTGGAGCGTTCGGTCACCGGGTTTCGACGTCGCTCGCCACTTCTCTTCTTCAGTTCGATAGCCCTACTGACGGCGGTGTTGGTCGCTGGCGGACTCGTTCTCCTGGCGCCTGGTCATGGAGGGCCGCCCCGACCGCCACTCTCGGTGGTCACCACCGAGGCGCTTCGGTACTTCAATGGCAGCTTCCACGTCGGCTCCCACGCGCATCAGTACCGTGCACACTGTCAGGTGACGGCAACAACAGGGACGACGACGTCCTACAGCTGCCACGTGGTGCGAGCACCGCGAGTGACAACCAACGTCACTACTGTCTACGTCACCGAAACGCCACTCGGCACGGGGCAGAACTTCACGGCGACGTATGGCTTCGTACCTCAGTAGAGGCCGAGGGCGTCGTCGAGGGCCTCGTACCCTGGCGCACTGCGCTTCCAGGGAAATATCGATTGCCAGCGGTCGGCGAGGTCGAGCAGCTGCGCATCGAAGTAACGCGGTGCGGTGATCTGCAACCCGAAGGGGAGACCATTGGTCAGGTAGCCAAAGGGAACCGAGAGGGCCGGGTTGCCGGTCACGTTCTGGAGGGCCGTGGAGTAGACCTCGGGCGGAAGCCCCGCGATGGGTGAGTCCTCAGTGAGGCGACCGTCAGCCAACCAGCCTGGGCTGGCGACTGTTGGGGTGAGAAGTACAGCGTCGCCACCGAGCAGTTCATCAATTCGACGAACGTAGTGAAAACGACGTCGGCGGGCGGCCACGTACGTATCAATGGTGATTTCTCGTCCGACGGTAAAGAACGCCTGCGTTGCGGGGTGAAAGTTGTCGAACTGTTCGTCGACGAACGCTCGGCCCAACGAGGCAACATGCTCGGCCGTGGCGACGGTAAACCAGTCGAGATCCGGGTCGTCGTCACCAAACAGCGTGCCGGGTTCAATCCACGTCACCGGCTGCTTCACCACTGAGGCGAAAGCGGCCACCGCGTCGTCGAAGGCTCGGACGACGTCAGGGGCGAGCGGCCCGAGGTCGGAGGTTCGGTACGCGGCGACGATACGGCTCGGCACTGCCGGTGGCTGGACGGCGTCGAGCATGGCCCTGGTTGGTGCGGTGGGGTCGCCAGCGACCGGCCCTCGTTGCACTAGGTAGAGCAGGCGAAGATCGTCACTCGAGGTGGCGAGAACGCCGTCAGTGGAGTAGTCAATCCAGTCGTGAGCGGGGAATCGTCCAATACCACCGTTGGTGGGCTTCAGTCCCAGGAGGCCGCACAACGCCGCGGGGATGCGCACTGATCCACCACCATCCGTGGCCGTGGCAATGGCGACCGATCCGGCGGCGAGGGCCGCACCGGCGCCACCGCTGGAGCCACCGGGGGAGTACGCCGGATGCCACGGATTCCGCGTCACGCCGGTGAGTCGATTGGCGGTGAATCCCTCTATGGCGAATTCGGGCAACGTCGATTTCCCCACGGCAATGGCACCGGCCTGGATGAGACGCGATGGTGAGGGTGCGGTCGATTTCGCGGGAGCAGTGGAGGTCACCAGCGATCCTTGGCGCGTGGCGTGGCCCGCCCAATCTTCGATGTCCTTGATGAGTAGTGGTGCACCGGCGAGTGGCCCTGGCGCAACACGCCCCTCGTCGAAATCCGCCGCGGCGGCCAGTGCGCTCGCACTGTCGAGTTCGCTGCAGGCGTTAAGCGTCGCCTGGGAGGCCTCGAGGGAGGCTAATGAGTAGGTGACGACGTCGTGGGCGCGCACCTTTTTTGAACGGATTGCGTCGGCAATGGCCGTTACCGGGCCGGGCCGGAGGGCCTTAGGCGACAACCGGTTCGCCCTCGTCAGCCACCATGGCGAGACCAGCGTCATGCCATGCCGTCATCCCGCCTTCGAGATTGACTGCCGTAAAGCCGTGCTCATTCAAGAATTCGGTGGCGCGGGCGGATCGACCACCAGAGCGACACACGCACACAATTGACTTAGACGCATCCAAGTCGCCGAGGCGATCCGGTAGCGAAGCGAGAGCGATGTGGAGGGCGTCGGGACTACGACCAGCCGCGAACTCGTCGTCCTCGCGAACATCAAGTAACAGGGCCCCGTGGACAATCAGTTCGTGGGCGTCGAGGGCAGAGACCATAGTGTTTCTCGTTTCGTTTCCGTGGGTTGCCGTGGACCAGTAACCCCCGTCCTAGACTACCGATATGAGTTCTCTTGGCACGATTTCCCCCATTTCGACAAACGATTTAGTGCCGCTTCTTGACGCAACAGACCGGCCCTTCCTGCTCGACGTTCGTGAACCGGATGAGGTCGCCGACTGGTCAATCGACGGCGTGGTTAACATTCCGCTTGGCACCTTGGCGGAGCATCTCGACGAGGTTCCCTCGAACCAACGGGTCATTGTGATCTGCGCCAAGGGCATGCGGGCGCAGGCGGGAGCCGAACTGCTCGCCGCCGCTGGACGCGACGTTGAGGTGTTGGAGGGTGGCATGGGGGCGTGGGCCTCCACCTACGACGTTGTCGAAGCAGTGATTGCCGGGGCGACGGTGCTTCAGGTCCGTCGTCGAGGCAAGGGATGCCTCTCGTACGTGATCGGAGCGGGCGATCGGGCCATTGTCATCGACCCCTCGCTCAACGTCGAGCTCTATGCGACGTTAGCGAGCGAACGAGGGTGGCAGATTGCCTACGTACTGGACACTCATCTCCACGCCGACCATCTGTCGGGAGCCCGTGCCCTCGTGAGTCAGTCCGGTGGCGAACTGTTGTTGAGCGATGCCGATCCCTTTGATTTTTCGTTTACTCCGCTGCGCGACGGTCAGCACCTCGTGCTGACGCCCGAAGTAGGGCTCACCGTCTCAGCCGTGAGCGTCCCGGGTCACACCGAAGGATCCACGATGTACCAGCTGGGTGACGAGGCCATCTTCACTGGCGACACCCTGTTCCTCGAAAGTGTTGGTCGTCCGGACTTGGCTGATCACGCCGAGTCCTTCGCCAAGAATCTCTACCGCAGTCTGCACGAGCGGATTCTGCCACTGTCATCGGATGCACTGGTATTTCCGGCGCACTACGGCTCGGTGGTCAGCGTGCGTGCTGGCGAACTGGTGACGCGAACCCTGGGCGAGCTTTGCTCGACCCTCCCCGCGCTCTTTCTCGACGAAACGGCCTTCATTGACTGGGCGCTCAAGAACGTTAAGGACCGTCCACCGAATTACCAGCGCATTGTCCGCGTCAACGCCGGCGACGAGCCGGTAACGAGCGACGCTGCAGAGATGGAGCTAGGGCCGAACCGCTGCGCGGTGGCGTCTTAGTTCTTCGACACGGCGCCGTCGCGTACGGTGACGCCGAAGTTAGCGAGGGCGTTACGAATCGCGTCGGCGATCTCGTACTGACCCTGCGCGCGTGCCTGCGTCCGTACCGCGTCAAGTGCTGCCACGAGGGCCTCATCGCGCAACTGTCGCGCTTCGTCGTCCTCGGTGTTACGTGGGGCGGGTGCGGTGACCTCGACGGGCGTGAGCGCTTCGAGCGCCTGCGCATTCGCGCCGAGTTCGCCCAACGCGATGGTCGAGCCCGAGGCGTAGTCACTGACTGCACCGTGACTACGCCAATGGACCTCGCCCTTGCCCTGCACGGTGAGCGTGCGAGCGTCGAGGTCGATAATGGCGGCGGTGTGCTCGTCAATACCGAGGATTGAAACAGCCTCGGGGAGTTCCGCTTCGAGCAACTGGAGGCGCCGTTCGCCGATGTAGCAACGGCTGGTGTCGTAGGTGCCGCCCTCGGCGTTGTTGTAGTGGGGCAGCACCACGCAGGAAAGTCCCAAGGTCGCCATAAGATCAAGGCCGGGTAGCCAAGCGAGTCCCGTACCGGCCTTGTAGATCTCGTAGACGGGTGGGGTGAAGGCCCCGAGCGTAAGTGCGGCGGCGGAACTGAAACAGACGACACCGCCATTGGCCAACGTGGTGGCCAGATCCTGGGCGAGGTCGAGGGGTCGCCACTGGTTCAGCGCGTAGGAGGGTGAGCCTGGTCCGGCAAAGACATAGGAGGCGGCCGCCACGGCTTGCTTGAATGCCTGCCGTTCTTCGTCAGAAGCCGCGACCACTGACGCCATATTGAGATCGTTCATGGTGACCTGCAACGAGGTGTCGAAGTACGCGACGAGCTTTTCGGACATCTGGGTCACGTTCTCTTGAAAGCCGTAGGGCGTGTTCAGATTGACCGCGCGAACGTCGTCGAGGCGCTGGAAGAGACCTCGGTGCACCTTCGTCATTCCGGGTCCGGTTTCGCCAGAACCGAGTAGTGCGAGGATGCCGTGTGCCACGTAGCGAGCGTAGCCGGCAGCGGGTACCTTGTGAACATGGGTACGTTTGACATCGTTGGGCAGCGCGCAAAAACCAGCGTCACTCGTCCGATGCTGCTGTGGTCATTCGTCGTGGCCGTGGGGCTGGTGTTGGTCGAGAGTGGTGGGTCTGAGCACGACGCCGGTGTCGCCCTTGCTGCCGTTGCGACGTTAAGTTTTGGCGTGTGGCTGGGGTGGCAGCGACGCACGGGGGTGATTTTCTTCGCCCCAGTGGTCAGTTGGATTTTTGCCTGGTTCCCCCTCCTCCTCGCGGCTATTGTCCGCCGAGGCTTCTTTCGAGGAGTGCTCTCCGGTCTCTTTCTCGACAGCGTCGGGTGGATCGTTATCGGCACCCTTGAGTTCCTTGCCCTGTTCATTGTGGCCTTCGTTGTGCGGGCCCTTCGGGGCACGCCACGCGAGGATGATGTCATCATCATCGACCCGCCATCATGAACGTCCTCCTCGGGTTCCTGAAGGCTGAGGTCTGCTAGCACCGTGGTGTACGTCGTCGTCGTTGTCACTCTGTGGCTCCTGCTGGCCGCCCTCACGGGACTGCGGCCTTCGGATCGGTGGCCGTTTCGCCTGGTGGCCTTTCCGGTGGGCTGGGCGGCGGGGGAGTTGCCACTCCAGGCCATTGCGGTACAGGTGCTCGCCTTGGGTGGGTTGTGGTGGTGGGGGTGGCCCTCGTCGACGCTGGTGAGTACCGCACTGCTCTTTCTCGCCACGCTCGTGGTAGTAGCCAACACCATTTTGATTGCGGCCCAGCTTCGTGTCGGGCGCCTGGTCCGCGAGGCCATGGCCTCAAGCAGTGTTCCCCTGCACGTGGGGGGCATGCGCGACGACGCCTTCTCGTCGTGGTGGCGAACGTTGCTTCAGATTCCGTACACACCGAGAACGCTGCTGAGTGTTGACGACGTCGCCTACGGCCCCGACCCTCGACAGCGACTCGACGTCTGGCGCACTGCCTCAACTCCCCTCGGGGCACCCGTTCTTCTCTACTTTCATGGCGGCTCGTGGACGTTCGGCAATAAGCGCGACCAGAGTCGGCCCATGCTGCACGAATTCGTGGCGCAGGGGTGGATTGTGATCACCGCGAACTACCGCCTCGCCCCGCAGCACCGGTGGCCGGCACAGGGCAATGACGTCGAGGCGGTACTCAACTGGGTCCAGCGACACGTGCGTAATTACGGAGGTGATCCGACCCGCATCGTGGCGGCGGGCGCTTCAGCGGGCGGACACCTCGCGGCGTTGGCGTCGCTCCAGGTCGATGGCAGTAGGGCCGTGCGGGGGTGCATTTCCCTTTACGGCGTGCTCGAGATGACCGGTGACGAGCGCTACTGGCGCGGGCGTGGCCAAGGGCTGCGCTACGTCGTGGAGCACCGACTGCTCGGTGCGCGCTTCGACGACACGCCCGAGCAATTCACCGCCCTGTCACCGCTGCATCAGTTGCACGCCTCGGCCCCACCGTTTCTGGTCATTCAGGGTCGCAATGACACCCTGGTCGATGTCAACGTGGCGCGGAGTTTCGTGCATGAGTACCGCGCAACGGCACACGCACCGCTGTATTACATCGAACTGCCGTTCGCGCAACACGCTTTTGACTTCGCCGCGTCACCACGAACCTCGTCGATCACGCGAGCGGCGCTCGCCTTCGCGCGTTCGGTGACGGACTAGGCCTCAGCCTCGGGCGCTAGCGTCACCGACACGCTCAACCCATCGGCCTCGACGTACGAGATGGCCACGATGGCACCGGCGTCAATGAGGTCGGGCTCACCCTGACGAACCTGTGCGAGAAAGTCCGCGGGCGCGGCAACGGTGAGGTCACTGACTGCTCGACGCTGCGACACCTTGGCGGTGCTCTTCTCGCGACGGACGGCCTCGATGACTTCCTTGATTGCGTCGTAGACACCCGAGCCTGCGGGAGCGTCCCCCAGTTCGGCAATGGTCGGCCAGGCCGCGCGGTGCACGGACTCGTCGTGCCACCAACGCCAGACCTCTTCGGTCACGAAGGGGAGTACGGGGGCCAGCAAGCGCTGGAGCGCCGACAGGGTCAGTGACAACGTGGCCCGAGCCGACCGGCTCGCGGCATCGTCGTCGCGATACGCACGGGTCTTGACCAGTTCGACGTAGTTGTCGCAGAACGACCAGAAGAAGCTTTCGGTGCGTTCGAGGGCGCGGGCGTAGTCGAAGCGACTGAAGGCGATCGAGGCTTCGGTGATGACGCCGGCCAACTGGGCCAGCAGGTCACGGTCGATAGCCACGGTGACGTCGTCCATGGTGGTGGGCGCGTGATCGGCCAACCGTCCGAGGGCGAACTTGGACGCGTTGAGCATCTTGATCGCGAGGCGGCGACCATTCTTCATCTGGGCTTCGTCAATGGCCGTATCGGTACCCGGACGGCCCGAGGCCGCCCAGTAACGGAGGGCGTCAGCGCCGTGCGCCTGCAACAGCGGCATCGGAGTCACCACGTTGCCGACCGACTTGCTCATCTTCTTACGATCGGGGTCGAGCACCCAGCCGGAGATCAGAGCGTTCGTAAAGGGGAGCGAGTCGTGGGCGAAGTGGCTACGGACGACGGTCGAGAACAACCAGGTACGAATGATCTCGTGGGCCTGAGGGCGCAAGTCCATTGGAAAGACCCGTTCAAAGAGGTCGGTACCCCAATGACCCGCAATTTGGGGCGTGAGTGAACTCGTGGCCCACGTGTCCATGACGTCGGGGTCACCAACGAAGCCACCGGGCTGGTTGCGCTGGTCGTCGCGGTAGCCCTCGGGGGTGTCGCTGGAGGGGTCGACAGGTAACTGGTCGACTCGTGGCAGGAGGGGCGCGTTGAAAACGATGTCACCGTGCTCGTCAATCGGGTACCACGCGGGGAACGGCACACCGAAGAAGCGTTGGCGAGAAATGTTCCAGTCAACGTTGAGTCCTTCGACCCACGAGCTGAAACGGTGCTTCATGAAGTCGGGGTGCCAGTTGAGCTGCTCACCGCGGGCGAGAAGTTCGTCGCGGTGCTCGAGGGTGCGAACGAACCACTGACGGGAGGTGACAATCTCGAGGGGGCGCTCACCCTTCTCGTAGAACTTGACGGGGTGCGTAATGGGGCGTAGATCGCCAATGAGCGAACCCGATTCGCGCAGGGCGTCGACGATAGCGGCTCGCACTTGGTTGACGGTCTTGCCCTCGAGTGTGGCGTAGAAGTCCTGAGCTGACTGAGCGTCCCGGCTCGGGAACTGGTCGCTCGAGAAGTCCGCGGGGAGGTAGCGGCCGTCGCGACCAATCAAGGCGCGAGTCGGGAGGTGGAGCTCGCGCCACCAGGTCACGTCGGTGGTGTCACCGAAGGTGCAAATCATGGCGATACCGGAGCCCTTTTCGGGGTCGGCGAGCTCGTGCGCGACCACGGGTACCGGCACATGAAAGAGCGGAGTTACGACGGACTGACCAAAGAAGGGTTGGTAGCGCGCGTCGTCGGGGTGGGCAACGAGCGCGACACAGGAGGGCAGGAGTTCGGGACGCGTCGTCTCGATCTCAATCGTCCCGGTGCCATCGGCCAATGGGAACGAGACGCGGTGGTAGTTGCCGGGCCGCTCGCGGTCCTCGAGTTCCGCCTGCGACACCGCTGTGCGGAAGTCCACGTCCCACAAGGTCGGGGCCACTTGCGAGTACACCTGACCACGTTCAAGGAGGTCGAGGAAGGCGCGCTGGGAAATCGCTTGGGCGTGCGCTGAAATCGTCGAGTACTCGAGTGACCAGTCAATTGAGACACCAAGGTGGCGCCAGAGATCTTTGAAGACTTCCTCGTCGGCCGCCGTCAACTGGTGGCAGAGTTCGACGAAGTTCTTGCGCGAGATAGAAATCTTCTGCTCACCCGGCTTCTCGGGGGCCACGAAGTTCGGGTCGTAGGGGAGTGAAGGATCACAGCGGACGCCGAAGTAGTTCTCGACGCGGCGCTCGGTAGGAAGGCCGTTGTCGTCCCAGCCCATTGGGTAGAACACGTGCTTACCGGCCATGCGCTGGTAGCGGGCAATAACGTCGGCGTGGGTGTAGCTGAACACGTGACCGATGTGCAACGACCCCGAGACGGTGGGTGGTGGGGTGTCGATCGAGAAGACCTGATCGCGCGTCGCGGTGCGGTCGAAGGCGTACACGCCCTCGGTGTCCCAGCGGTCGATCCAGGCGGCCTCGAGGCCATCGACCGTTGGCTTGTCGGGAATGGCGCGGGGGGCAGTATCAGTCATAGCAACGAAGTTTAGAACGGCGACGATTGCGAGGTCTCGCGTTGTCTAAGTTTGAGGTGTGCTGCGACTCTTTGACACCGTTCACGGCGACGTTCGACCCTTGACGTTGCGCGAACCCGGACACCTCTCAATGTACGTCTGCGGTCCGACCGTGTACGACCTGCCCCACCTCGGCCACGGGCGATTCACGCTGGTGTGGGACGTGGCCCGTCGATGGTTTACCTTTCAGGGTCTCACCGTCCACTTCGTTTCCAATATCACCGACATCGATGACAACATCATCGGGCGGGCTACGCGCGAAGGAACTTCCGAGGCGGTCGTCGCCTCGACGTACGAAGACGAGTGGTGGAAGGCGATGGCCGCCATTGGCGTGGCGCGCCCCGACGACGTGCCTCACGCCACCGCGTACGTCGACGGTATGGTTGCGCTGATTGCGCAGTTCCTGGCCGACGACGTGGCCTACGTCACCAGTGATGGTCTGTACTTCGATGTTCGTCGAGTACCCGATTACGGCGTGTTGGCCGGTCAACCTCTGGAATCTCTCCGGGCCGGCGCCCGTATTGAGGCCAACGACGAGAAGCGCTCACCACTGGACTTCGCCTTGTGGAAGTTTGCGAAGCCCAACGAACCTTCGTGGCCTGCGCCCTTCGGCGACGGGCGACCAGGCTGGCATACCGAGTGTGTGGTCATGTCCCTCGACCTACTCGGCGATGGTTTCGATCTGCACTGTGGCGGTTTTGACCTCAAATTTCCCCACCACGAGAATGAACGAGCGCAGGCGGTCGCGGCCAACCGGCCGTTCGCGCAGCACTGGGGCCACAACGGCTGGGTGATGGTGGGCGACCAAAAGATGAGTAAGTCGCTCGGCAACTTCACCTCGTTGACGGACATGCTCGAGCGGACCGACGCTCGGGCCTATCGCCTCCTCGTCCTCCGGTCGCACTACCGTTCACCAATCGAAGTGTCACCGACCACCATCGCCGACGCCGAGCGGGGTCTGGCTCGACTCGACGCCCTGGCCCGGCGGTTCGATCTCCCGGCCCTGGCGGGCGAGGCTTTCGTACGGCGCGCGGACTACACCTTTGGTGGGGCCAGTGAAGAGCTCGTCACCCGAGTGGCTGACCTCCTCGATGACGACCTCAACACCCCTGTGGCGGTGGCCGAACTCTTCGAAGCACTCTCCACGGCGAACGGTCTTGCCGATGCCGGTGACGAGGCGGCCGCATCAGCGTTAGCGCTCGCGATTACCGTACTGTTCGCTGGTATGGGGCTCAGTCTGGATGGGTCGGCCGACGAGAGCGACGACGAAACGCAGGCGCTCGTGGACGCCCGCGACGAGGCCCGGCGCAACAAAAACTGGGCTGAAGCGGACCGACTTCGCGATGCCCTCGTCACCCAAGGGTGGATTGTGGAGGACAGTGCCGCGGGTACGGTCATCCGTCGGCCCTGAATAGATTTGGTATTTCTCCCTCCAGCATCTATGGTTAGGGATGAGGTTGCCGTTGTGGTTCCCTCCGGAGCCGGCGAATTGTCGGTTGCAAAGAAACAAGGAGGCCCCAGTGGCTGTAGGAACCGTTAAGTGGTTCAATGACGAGAAGGGCTGGGGCTTCATCGCTGTCGATGGCCAGCCAGACGTCTTTGTTCACTACTCGGAGATCCAGGGTGAGGGTCGTAAGACGCTCGTCGAGGGTCAGACGGTCGAGTTTGATGTGGAGCCCGGTGACCGTGGCCCTCTCGCCAAGCGCGTCGTCCTGAACTAACCATTCATTCGAATTTGAAAAGAGCCGCTGCCTTCGGGCAGCGGCTCTTTCCATTTGGTGGTGACCACTACATTCGAGAGTACGAAGGAGTGTGGTCCGGTGAATTCTTTTTCAATGTCGCTGAATGACGACCAACGCACGCTGCGGGAGTGGGTGCACGGATTCGCCGTGTCGTCGATGCGCCCCATTGCTCAGGAGTGGGATGAACGGGAAGAGGTGCCGTGGTCTTTCATCCAAGAAGCCGCCACCACCGGTATTTACAGTTTTGATTTCTTTGCCAACGCGTACGCCGATCCGACCGGCCTCACGTTGATGCTGGCTCTGGAAGAGTTGGCGTGGGGTGATGCCGGCCTGTGCATGAGCATCATGGGATCGACGCTCGCCGTCGCGGGTCTGCTGGCCGCGGGCACGCCCGAGCAGCAAATGGAATGGATCCCCGCGTGCTTCGGCACCCCCAGCGACCCGCAGGTGGCGGCCTTTGCGGTGTCGGAGGCTGACGCCGGGAGCGACGTGTCGTCCCTGCGCACTCGCGCGGTCTACGACGAGGCAACGGACGAGTGGGTGTTGAACGGCACCAAGGCGTGGATCACCAATGGCGGTATCGCCGCGGTACACGTTGTCGTCGCGACGGTGGAGCCGGCACTGGGGGCCCGTGGCCAAGCATCGTTCGTGGTTCCCCCGGGAACGCCCGGTCTTCGGATGGGTCAGAAGTTCAAGAAGATGGGTATTCGCGCGAGCCACACGGCCGAAGTGGTGCTCGAGGACTGTCGACTACCGGGACGACTCTTGCTTGGCGGGAAAGAGGCGCTCGACGAGCGACTCGCTCGGGCCCGAGAAGGGGCGCGATCAGCACAACAGGCCGCCATGGCCACCTTCGAACTTTCCCGTCCGGCCGTGGGCGCCCAAGCCCTCGGCATCGCCCGTGCGGCCTACGAGTACGCCTTGGACTACGCGAAGGAGCGAGTGCAGTTCGGTCGCCCCATCATCGAAAATCAGGCGATTTCGTTCGCCTTGACCGATATGGCGATGGCCGTCGAGAGTGCGCGCCTGTTCGTGTGGCGCGCCGCGTGGATGGCCGCTCAGCAACTGCCCTTCACGAAGGGTGAGGGATCGATGGCCAAGCTGGCGGCCAGCGAAGCGGCCGTTAACGTCACGGGGGCGGCCATTCAAATCCTCGGTGGGTTTGGGTACACGCGGGACTGCCCGGTCGAGCGCTGGCACCGAGACGCCATGATTTATACGATCTTCGAAGGAACGAGCGAGATCCAACGATTGATTATTGCCCGCAGTCTGTCGGGCATGAAGCTGCGTTAATCGCGCAAGAGCGCGCGCAAGCCACCCCACGCCAGGGTGGCGCAGTGGGCGGCCATTTTTTCGGCCACGCCGTCGGCGGGGGCGGGCCATCCGAGGTGCTCTTGCTGGATTAACCAGTAGATCGCCGAACCCTCGGCCATACCTACGATGCCGGCGGCCAAGAGCCGTCGTTGTTCGTGGTCCATGGAGGAGTCGATGTAGGGGACGATGAAGGAGACGAAGTTGCCCTCGACCTCTCGCAGCTCAGCGGCAGTTTCACCGTCGTGGGCGTGCATGAACAAGATGCGGAAGGCGTCCGAGTCGTGCACGACCATATCGAAGTAGACGGTGAAGGCTGCCAATATCTTTTCGCGGGGGAGGACCTTGGCGGACACCGCCTGCATCATGCGGTTGATGAGGGTCGCCCCAGTGGCCGCCACAATCTCGTGATACAGCGTGCCCTTGGAAGAGAAGTGCTGGTACAAAATGGGCTTCGTAAAACCGGCTTCTCGGGCGACGTCGTCCATCGTGGTGGACTGGAAGCCGCTCGAGGCAAAGACGCGCTTGGCGACGTCGAGGAAATGGTGGCGTCGTTCGACGGTACTTGGGCGTTCGTCCGATTGAGCCATGAAGGGACTTTATAGGTCGAGGGCGGGGAAGTGACGGGCGAACACAGCGCGGAGCTCCGCCGGTAGGTCGCTGAGTGCGAAGTGCTGACGGGCAACGTCGAGATTCGCCTCGCGGAGAGCGTGGTCGGGGCAAACGAGTTCTCGCCGGAGGTGCTCGATGTCGTCGAGTCTGGCGAAGGAGAAACCGAACTCGAGTAACTCGAGGGCGACGGGGTAGGGATTGAGTGCGAGGGGTCGGCGATGGGTGACCGACTCCAGTACGGGGTTGCCAAAGCCCTCCCACGTTGACGCCATGACCACGAGGTCGCACGCCGCGTAGGCGTCGTGAATGGTGCGCCCCTCGGGCATACCGCGAATGATGGTCACTGACGCATGCTGGAGCAGTCGGTCTAGTTGGTCACCGTAGCCGTCTTCGGCGGGACCCACTAACCAGAAGGTGGCATCGAGTCGCTCGGCCAGGCGCAGAGCCCCCGCCACGTTCTTTCGCGCAATGGCGCGCATCGGGAACAAGACAAGCGGTTCGGTACCGATGGCGAGTTGGGTGCGAGTGCCATGGCGGTCGCCGAGAGGCGGGTCGCAGTCGAAGCGGTTGCGCACAACGTCGGCCTCGATGCCCCGCTCCGCCAGTTCCCGCCGCGAGTACTCGTTGATGGTGACGTGGCACCACGCGGGGTCGTCGCTGGGCCCCGCCAGGTGGGCGAGGTGGTCTCGTTGCCACGGCAAATCATGGTGGTGAAGTACCGTCGGTCGACCGCGGAGCACGTCACTCACGACGTCACGAGCACCCAGGTTAAGGGGGAGCGACAGCAGGTTCTCCACAATGACGAGATCGACGTCGTCAAGGGCCTCGTGCAGTTCGCCAGCCGTTGGTGGGCAAGAGGCGTGCAAGGCGAGACCCGGCATGATGACGTCAGCCGTTCCCTCGCCGGCCACGGTGCGAACAGTGTGACCGAGCGACTCCACTGCGACGACCCACTTGGCGGCCTCAATCGACACCCCATCGCCACCGCCGAGGCGAAAACTAACAACGGCGATTCGGGCCATCACGCCACCCTACTCACGACTTTTTATCCCGACGAGTAGGATTTGTCTTCGAGCGAGACCGACGGCTCCGCTGATGTGGAAAGGGCACCATGGCCAAACGCGCGCTGATCACCGGGATTACCGGGCAGGACGGCTCCTATCTGGCTGAACTATTGCTGCGTGAGGGATACGAGGTATTCGGCATCGTTCGACGGTCGTCGAGTGAGAACTTTGAGCGGATCGGTCATATTCAGGACAATCTCACCCTGTTGTCCGGTGACCTCATGGATGAAGTGTCGCTTATCAACGTGCTCAAAGAGTCGCGGCCCGATGAGGTGTACAACTTGGCCGCCCAGTCCTTCGTCCAGACCTCGTGGCTTCAGCCGGTGCTGACTGGTGAAACAACGGCGCTCGGAGTTACTCGCATGCTCGATGCCATTCGCACGGTTGACCCCGAGATTCGCTTCTACCAAGCGAGTTCGTCAGAAATGTTTGGTCGAGTGAAGTCAGTGCCGCAAAACGAAGACACTGATTTCTACCCTCGTTCTCCCTACGGTGTGGCCAAGGTGTACGGCCACTGGATTACGGTCAACTACCGCGAGAGCTACCAATTGCACGCCAGTAGTGGGATCCTTTTTAACCACGAGTCACCTCGCCGCGGCCTCGAATTCGTAACGCGGAAAGTTACCCACGGCGTTGCGCGCATCAAGCACGGTCTGGCGACGGAACTTCGACTGGGCAACCTCGACGCCAAGCGTGACTGGGGGTACGCCGCCGACTACGTCCGCGCGATGTGGCTGATGCTGCAACGTGATACCCCCGAGGATTTCGTTATTGCCACCGGCGAGACGCACTCGGTGCGGGAGTTGTGTGAGGTTGCTTTTTCCGCGGCGGGGCTCAACTGGGAGAACTTCGTGGTCATTGACCCCGCATTCCTGCGGCCGGCGGAAGTTGACCTGTTGGTCGGTGATGCATCCAAGGCCCAGCGTGAGCTGGGATGGCGTTGCGAGACTGATTTTTACGGATTGGTGGAAATGATGGTGGCCGCTGACCTCGCCTCACTGGCGAAGTAGGCACCATGACCACGACGTCGGTGGCGCTGCGTGACGTCATCGCGGTGCAGCAACAGTTTCCACTCCTGAGCGGCGTCTCGCTGACCTTGAGCACGGGTTCGCTTACGGTGGTGACTGGCGCCAACGGTTCGGGTAAGACGAGCCTCCTTCGGCTATTGGCCGGCGTGTTGCCTGTGACCTCGGGCACGGCGATGGTTCTCGGCGTCGACATCGCGAGTCACCACGCCGACGTGCGACAGCGGGTGGGCTGGCTCGGTCACGACGGCTCGTTCTACGCCGACTTGAGTGTGGAGGAAAATCTGGTCTTTGCCGCGAGCGCACTCGGGCGACCGGTGGCCGATATTGTCCCGGCACTGGAACGGGTGGGCCTCGCCCACCGTCGGACGGTGCGGACTAAAGATCTCTCGGCTGGACAGCGTCGCCGACTCGGGTTGGCGTGGCTGCTGGTTCGACGAGCCGAACTGTGGCTCCTCGATGAACCCTACGCGTCACTCGACGATCAGGGGCGTCAGTTCTTTGACGAGCTCCTGAGCGACGTGCAGCGGGCGGGGGCCACGGTGGTGATGAGTGCTCACGACGCCCTGCGTTCGACCACGTTGGACCCGGACGTCGTCGTCATGGCGGGTGGTCGGATTGTGGTGAGCGCATGATTCGCGTGGCGTGGCTCGTGGCGCGAAAGGACCTTCGCATCGAACTGCGCAGTCGCGTGCTGCTGTGGCAAGTACTGCCCTTTGGCGCACTCGCACTGTTGTTGTGCGGTCTCGCACTCGGCCCCGCCGACGCCGGCCACTCGCGAGCCGCCCCCGGCCTCTTCTATTTGGTTACCCTCTTCGTGACGCTCCTCATGATTAATCGGTCGCAGGCGGTGGAGCAAACCCCGGGAACGGCCGAGTCGGTCGCCACGTTGGGACTTGACGCCGCGGGCGTATTTTTAGGCAAGACCGTCGCGTTGGCCTTGGAACTGTGGACGGCGGCACTCCTGCTGTTGGCCGGCACGGTGGTCGTGCTCCACACCCCTCTCATCGGCACGGTACACGCCCTCCCGAGCGTGCTCGTCACGCTTGGCGCAATGGCCTGCGCTGGTACGCTCTACGGAGCATTGACCGCTGGGGACGATGGTCCGGCAACGCTGTTGCCCATCCTCGCCCTCCCGGCCTTTGCCCCACTGTTAGTGGCGGGCGAGCGTTCCTTCAGCGCAGCCCTTCACGGGGGAGCACTGTGGGAGTGGTGGGTCATTGATCTCGTCGCCCTCGCGGGCTACGTGGGCATCGGCGTTTTACTCTACGGGGTCTTGGAGGAATAGTGAATAAGGTGATGCAGCGGCTACTCGGCCCCCTCACTCTTTTGTCCTTAGTGGGCACCGTCATTCTCGGTCTTTGGGTGACCCCTAAGGCGACGATGCACGACGGCGGTGGTGATTTAGTTCGCATGCTCTACGTTCACCCCGCTCTCGCCTGGGTGGCACTCTACGTTTCTTTTGGTACCACCACCATCGCCTCGGCTCTCTACCTCTGGAAGCGCACCCGATCGGCCACCATGGACCGCGTGGCCTACTGCGCGATGGAAGTCAGCGTGCTGTTCATTGCTCTCACGCTCATTACGGGCTCCATCTGGGGCCGGCCCACGTGGGGCGTCTGGTGGGCCTGGGATGCCCGCCTCACCTCGACGGCCATTCTTCTGGTGCTCGCGCTGGGCTACCTGGCGCTGCGACGAGCCAACGATGACCCCGACACCCGAGCTCGCCGCAGCGCGGTCTACGGCATCCTGGTGGCGCTCAACGTCCCCATTATTCACTTCGCCGTCACGTGGTGGAAGTCGCTCCACCAGAACGCCACCGTCTTGACGGTGTCGGGCAAGGTCTTGGTGCACGGGTCGATGCTCTGGACGCTGCTGCTGAGCTTCATTGCCTTCACCCTCTGGTACTTCTGGTTGCTGCGCGCCCGGTATCGCCTTGAGGTGCGAAGCGACGAGATGATGCAGGCACACCTGGCAACCGCGGTGGCCGAACGTCAACGGGAAGGTGCCTAATGCACTACGTCATCGCGGGCTACCTCTTCTCCTTTGGCGCACCGGCGCTGTACGGCATCTCACTGTGGTGGCGAGGTCGTCGTGGCCGAGGGTGACCGCGTCGATCTGACGCCCGTCGTCCCCGCTTCCCGCAAGCGGTCGAGTAATCTGCGGACCATCGGTGTCCTGGTGGTGCTCGCCGGGGCGGTCGGACTCTTGCTGAGCCAGGGGCTGTTGCGTAACCTCAACTACTTCGTGACCGTTGACGAAGTTCTGGCGCAAAAGCATCACTACGGCACCGACACGTTGCGACTCGAGGGGGTCGTGCAAAAGGGGACGATTGCGAGGACGTCGACGGGAACCGCCTTCGTACTTGATGGGTCGAAGGCGAATCGGGTGTCGGTCAGCGTGACGGGTACGCCCCCACAGTTGTTTCAGGCGAACATCCCAGTGGTCGTCGTTGGGCACTTCGTGTCGGCCTCATCGCTGCACTTCACCGGTAACCAAATTCTGGTGAAGCACTCCGCAAACTACATTGCCGCCCACCCGAACCGCGTCAAGGCGAAGAATGGAAGTGTTCGGTGATCCTCAGTTGGATTGGCCGCATCGGCCTCTCTATCGGCTTTCTCTCGGCCGTACTCGGTGCCGTTAACCAGTTGCTGAGTGCTCGCCGGGGTCGCCGCTCGTGGGCTCTCCCCGCCGCCCTGGCCTCCCTGACTGGTATCGCGATTGCGGTGGGCGCCATGCAGGTGGCGCTGATCACGCACAACTTCTCCCTCGCCTACGTGGCCGAAAACAACGCGACGTTTACGCCGCTGCTCTACTCCATTACCGGTATGTGGTCCGCCCTCGAGGGATCGCTCCTGCTGTGGTCGCTGATTCTGGGTCTCCTGGTGGTGGCCGTCGTGGTGTACTACCGACGGCAACGACAGGACCAAGTGGTGTCCTACGCCACGATGGTGCTCTTCATTGTGGCGGGATTCTTTCTCCTCCTCATGGTCGGCCCCGCTGATCCTTTCTTATTGAATCCGGCGCACGTGTTACAGGGTGCGGGACCCAACGCCTTGCTCCAGGACAACCCCCTCGTGGCCATTCACCCCCCACTGCTCTACGCGGGTTTCGTGGGATTCACCGTGCCGTTCGCCTTCGCCATGGCCATGTTGCTCAGTGGTCGCGTTCACGAACAGTGGCCGATTGAGCAGCGTCGCTGGACGGTGCTGGCCTGGGGCTCGCTGAGCGTCGGTATTGTGCTCGGTTCCTGGTGGAGCTATCAAGTGCTCGGTTGGGGTGGCTTCTGGGGATGGGACCCCGTCGAAAACGCCGCCCTCCTGCCCTGGCTCACTGCGACCGCGTACATTCACTCCGTTGTCGTGCAGGACCGTCGTGGTCTGTTTCGGGTGTGGAATCTCTCCCTCGCCGTGGGTACCTTCTCACTCACCGTGCTTGGCACGTTCTTTACCCGCTCGGGGGTCTTGCAAAGTGTGCACGCCTTCTCGTCCTCCACGCTCGGACCGGTGCTGATCGGCTTCTTCGGTCTGAGCTTGGTAAGTGGTCTCGGTCTCATTGCGTGGCGGGGTGACGAACTCCGCACGGTGGTCGGGGTTGACAGCCCCTTCTCGCGAGAGGGCATCTTCGTGATGAACAACGTCTTGTTTGTCGGCTTCGCCTTCGTCGTCTTGTTGGGCACCGTCTTCCCCCTGCTCTACCAGGCAATTAATGGGGTACAGGTCACCGTCGGCACCCCGTACTTTGCGGCCGTGGCCGGACCGGGCAGCATCGTGCTACTGGGATTGATGGGTCTCGCCCCTCTGGTGAGCTGGCGGCGCTTTGACGCGACCACTATTTGGCGACGGGCCCGGGTAACGGCGTGGACCTGCGTGGCCAGTGTCGTCGTGCTCGAGCTCGCGGGCGTTCGCCACTGGGCGGTACTACTCGTGGTTTTCCTTGGCGTCGCGGCGGCCGGATCGGCACTGCGCACCCTGGCCAACAACGTGACGTCCGCGAGACGGCGCCAGGCCCCGTGGTCAGTCCTTCGTTCGCCGTCAACGGCGGGCATGGTGGTCCACCTGGGCGTCGTCATCTTGGCGGTCGGGATCGTGGTGTCGACGTCCTACACCACCCGCACCGAAGTGACATTGTCGCCGAATCAGCGAACGGTCGTGGGTGGTCACACGATTGGTTTCTACGGCTTCGGTAAGCGGACCACCACACTGGACTCTCAGACGCTCGTCAACGTCACCGTGGATGGCGCTCGCCTACAGCCGGCTATCACGACGTTCTCCGGGCGGAGTCAAGCCGTTGGCACACCGGCCATTTCGTCGAACCTGCTGCGCGACGTCTACTTGACCTTCGACGCGGTCGGGCAGGGCGGCGCCACGTCGGGTGCCCAAGTGCAGTCAGACGTACCGGTGGGCGCCGTCGTCCTCGGCGTCACCATTGAGCCGTTGCTCTCCTGGTTATGGATTGGTGGTCTGATTATTGGGCTCGGGAGTGCGCTGACTCTCGGGCGCCGTCGCTCGAGTGACGAGGTCAACGGGTGAGGCGCCGCGTCGTCGCCCTGACTGCCCTGGTGTTGGTGGTGCTGACGGTGGGGTTCACGGCACTGCTGGCGACTCGGCCACCGATTGACGCCACCGCCGTCCACTCACCATTGCTCGGCACGATGGCTCCCGCCTTCTCCGGCACGTCGCTGAACGGTGGCACGGTCTCGCTCCAGCAGGAACGAGGCAACATTGTGGTGCTCAACTTCTGGGCCTCGTGGTGCGCGCCCTGCAAGCAGGAGTCACCCAATCTCTCGTCGTTCGCGTGGTCGCAACGCACCAATCACGTCAAGGTGATCGGTGTGGTGTACAACGACACTGTCTCCTCCGCCCGCTCCTTCGAGCGCTACTACGGCGCACTCTACCCATCCATTAGCGATCCCCAGGGGTCGATCGCCTTCCACTATGGAGTGACCGCGCCACCGACCACCTTCGTCATTGACCGAGGGGGTCGAGTGGTGGCGACCTTGGTGGGCCCGGCGTCGCAGGGCCAATTGAGCGCGATTGTGTCAAGACTGTGATGACGTTGCTCTCGTCGTTCCGTCTGTGGTGTCTCGCCGTCGTGCTGGTGGTTGGCTCCGTCATCCTTCTCCCCTCGGCGCCGTCGACGTGGCAGACCCGCGTGGCACACCTCGAAACGTTGGTCAAATGTCCGAGTTGCGACAACTTGTCCGTCGCTCAGAGCACGACGGCCAGTTCGCTGGCGGTGCGCGCACAGATCACGGCGATGGTACGGGCGGGGGACTCCGATACCCAGGTCTTCACGGCCATTGAGCGGGCCTACGGACCAACGGTACTGCTGACACCCCCCAGTGGTGGCCTGACCAACCTGCTGTGGATGGGGCCGCTGGCCCTGCTCCTGTGCGCCGTGGTGATCGTGGCCCGGTTGAGGCGTCGATGAACGCCCAGCGACTCCGGGACGAAATCGCACTGCGCGAGGCGTCGCTCGCCGATGCGCATCGCGAGCACGCGGCTGGTGAACTTGACGAGGTCACGTACCAGTCAATCGTGGTGCGAGAAGAGCAAGCGCTCGCTCGAGCGCGAGAGCGCCTGGCCACCGTGGCCGCGCCCGTCACCGCAGTGCGCCGCCGCCGTCGAACTTCGCGGCTCGTGCTCGCTCTGATGTGCTTCGCCGTCGCGGCGGTCGGACTGGTGTGGATCAACGTGTCGCTGCGCCAGGCCGGAACGTCGCAAACAGGTGGTGTCTCGGTCAACGGGGCGCAGGAGATCACCCAACTTCTCACCGAAGGTCAGGCCGACGTGGCGAACGGGAATGACATTGCCGCCCTCGCCGCGTACGCCAAGGTCCTCCAGTTGCAGCCCCACAACGCCTCGGCCCTCACCGAAACGGGCTGGCTGGACTTTTCGGCCGGAAGTGCGTCGCGGTCCCCGAAGGTGGTGGCGCAATCACTCAGTCTGCTGCGTTCGGCGGTGCACTACGGACCGACGGACCCCGCCACGCATCTGTACTACGCCATTGTGGCCACGGTGATACCGCACAACGCCAGCCTCGCTCGCCAGCAGTTCCGCTTGTTTCTCAGGCTTCACCCGAGTCGGGGCCAACTCGCCGTCGGGGCGCCCTATATGCGGGCCCTCGGCATGAAGGCCTAGACCGGCAGGCCGAAGGCCGCCACGGCACCGAGGGCTGCGGCGATAACCAGCGGGTAGACGCTCGAGCCCTTTTTCCAGCCGAGCCACAAGGTGGCCGCGACGAGCAGGGGCAGTTGCCACAGGTGGGCGAGTAGCAGTGCCAACGGGACGGTGGAGCCGGCAATGGCACCAATCACACTCGGGGCCGCTCCCGCGAGGAAGGCTTTCGCCGTCTCGTTGTGGCGAAGTCGCTCGAAGTGGCGGGCACCGCCCAGAATGAAGGCGAAGGACGGACCGAAGGCCACCAGTGTGGCGACCAGACTCCCGAGAACGCCGTGCACGGCGTAGCCGACCGCCGCGGTCGTTAGTACGACGGGGCCCGGGGTGATCTGCCCGAGGGCCACGACGTTGAGAAACTGCACGCCCGTCATCCAGTGATAGACCGAGACGACGTCGTGTTGCATCAGCGGAATAATGACGAAGCCGCCACCGTAGGAGAGTGCGCCCACCTTGAAGGCGACCCACGCCAGGGCACCGAGACCACCCACCGCAACGGCGTGCGTGGCCCCGAGAAGACCTCCCGCCGCCATTGAGTGCGACGAGGGGCGGCGACTCACGATTTCGATGAGACCACAGGCCACCAAGCTGAGCACCACAAACTGGGCGGCGACGATGGAGGTGGTGACGCCAGCGGCAAGGTAGATCGCCCAGCGAATGAGTCGGGCCCGCTGTGCTCGCACCTGCTTGAAACTCCCGGGCAGCATCTGTACGGCCGTCGTGAGCGCAATTGCTGGTACCACCGCACCGGAACCCAGGGCGGCGCCCAGCAGGTACTTCGAGGGGTGGTGGGCGAGGAAGAGAGCCGACAGTGCGACAATCATGATGAGCCCGGGCACGATAAAGCACACGCCACCGAGCAGAGCGCCGCGCCATCCGCGTAGTCGCCAGGCGCAGTAGATCGCGAGTTGGGTCGACGCCGGACCGGGCAACATGCCCGTCGTGGCGATGGCGTGTTCAAACTCGTCCGCACTGAGCCACTCGTGGTCAACGACGCACAGGGTGCGCAGCATGGCGATGTGGGCGGGGGGTCCACCAAAGCCCAGGACGCCGAGGCGACCCCAGTGGCGAAGGATCTGTCCGTAGGTGACGTGTTCGGGCACGAACCTACGTTAGAGGCTGGCCGAGGTGGCTCCAGGGCGCCCGAAATGAAAAGTCGGCAACGTTTAGGCCGTCACGCGGCAGTCGTCGTCGCCCCGGGCCTTCGACGTGAGGGTGACGTTCGTGCGAGGCGCCCCCATACCTTCGAGCATCCCGGCAATCAACCCTCGGTCCACCGCGCACAAGACCGGATGCGTCTGCGCGGCTGCCCCGAAGGGACAGTTGTCGGACACGACCGAGTGACCGGCGTCGGCCTCCTCGACCCGAGCGGCGAAACCGTGGGCGGTCAGGACGCCGGCGATCGAGGTCATCGCGGCCCGTACCGTTGGGGCCTCGGCTCCCGGCGCACTCACGGCGATACTGCGACCGTAGTCAATGCCGACGTCGTGCGCGAGCACTTCAGCGGCGTCGGGCCCCAACCGTTCGAGGGCCATTTCGAGCATGGCGACGAGGAGCGCGTCGCGACGAAGTGAGCTCTCGACGCTCACGCTGGCGTCACAGACGCGGTAGCCCTTGGCTGGGCGCCCGGCCGTTGTTCGGTGGACACTGTCGAAGGTGACGTGCCCACCCTCGGTCAGTTTTTCGAGGTGGTGTCGAACCACGTTGGGGTGAACGTGGCAGTGCTCCGCTAACTCGGAGGCGGTGGCGCCGGGGTTTTCACGGAGATAGAGGAAAATTTTGCGGCGAGTGTTGTCACCGAAGGAGTGCGCGAGGCTCGTCACCGTGGCGGTGAAGAGTGCCGGATCCAGCTCTCGGTCGTTGGTGCTATTTCCCACATACGTGAGTGTATTGGTCCCCTACGCGAGAGTGGGCGAACGGGCCAACCGGTAGCCTTGCAGCGTTCCCTAGAGAGTTGAGCCCCATGTCGTCGACACCTTTTTCAACCCTGAGCGCCATTCGTGAGCCCCAACTGCAGCGCACGTTGGGTGAGCTGTCCTTCATCGAAGAAGCGGCCGACGGTGGCGTTGCGCTGGTCTTGCCCGTTACGAATTGGCCCCAGCGGGCGTACCTCGAAGCCGAAATCGTGCGGGTGGCCCCCGACGTGGTGCCGATCGTGCGCGTGATGAGTGAAGAGGAGCGCCTCGCGTTGCGGAACTACCTCCGTGGGGGTATGGGTGCCGACAACAAGCCGGCCTTTCTGGCGCGCACGTCGAAGACCCGGGTGTTGGGCATTTCGTCCGGTAAGGGTGGCGTAGGTAAGTCCAGCGTCACTCTCAACCTGGCTATCGCTCTGGCGCAGGCGGGCTACAACGTGGGCGTGCTCGACGCTGACGTCTACGGCTTCTCACTACCGAAGATGCTCGGGGCCGCCACTGACCCCATCATTCTGGGTGACCTCGTCATTCCCACCCTGGCCCACGGGATCCGCTGTATCTCGATGGGGTACTTCGTACCGGACGATCAGCCCGTGATCTGGCGTGGTCCGATGTTACACAAGGCCATCGAGCAGCTCGTGACGGAGGCCTGGTGGAATGAGCCGGACTTCCTGCTTATCGACATGCCGCCGGGCACGGGTGACGTGGCCCTCACGTTGTCTGAGGTCGTGCCCCGCATCGAAATGTACGTGGTCACCACACCGCAGCCGGCGGCGCAGCGGGTGGCGCAGCGTTCGGCCTACGCGGCGAAGAAACTCAAGCTCTCCGTCCGCGGCGTGATTGAGAACATGAGTTGGTTCATCGGTGACGACGGCACGCGCTACGAGATTTTCGGTGCCGGTGGCGGCGCCCAGTTGGCGAGCGAACTCGGCATTACGTTGCTCGGTCAGGTACCGCTCGAACCGGCCCTCCGAGCCGGTGGCGATACCGGCACCCCCATCATGGTGAGTAGTCCCGAGAGTGCGTCGGCCGAAGCATTCACCGCGCTCGCTGCCCGCATTGCGGCTCAGGGGCCAGCGCGCGTCTACCGCCAGGAATTGACGATCCGCTAGCGGTCGATGCCGTTGGGGAGTTGGTCGATTGGCCACTCGAGCAGGGTCACCGCACTGCGACACGCGAAGCGGTCGGTCATGCCAGCCACGTAGGCCACACTGTGCGCCAGAGCAGCTGACGACGAGGCGACGTCGTGACGGAAATCACCGTCACCGGGCAGCAGGTCGGGGTGAGCGCCGTAGTGCTCCACGAGCGCCCGCAACATGCCAACGACCCGTTGGGCCTGGCGTCGAGAGGCGTCACGCATATAGATAGCGGCGTAATTGAAGGCGCGAAAACTGGCGAGTGCTTCGGCGGTGCGCGTATCCATGCCAATGAGCCCGGTGGCCTGAATCGTACTGATCATGGCGCGGATAAAGGTGCCGAGTTGTTCGCCGCGCGTACTACCGCACCGGTCACGGACAATGGCGGGTAGGTCGTCGACTGACACCAGTCCGGCTGACACGGCGTCTTCGAAGTCGTGACAGACGTACGCGATACGGTCGGCCCAGGAGACCACTTCTCCTTCGGGGGTGCTGGGGGCCGGACGCGACCACGAGTGATTTCTGATCCCGTCGAGTGTTTCGGTGCACAGATTGAGGTGCAGGAGGGATACGTTGGCGCCCCACGTTGCGTGGTCGAAGCCGCCATCGACGTACGGGTCGAGGGCTTCTTCACTCGCGTGGCCACCGGGTCCGTGTCCGCAGTCGTGTCCGAGGGCGATGGCCTCGGTGAGGGCGGTGTTGAGGCCCACGGCTCTGGCCACACTCACCGCCACTTGGGCGACCTCTAAGGCGTGCGTGAGACGAGTTCGCATGTGGTCCTCGGGGAAGACGAAGACCTGGGTTTTGCCGCTGAGACGCCGAAAGGATGAGGAGTGGAGGATTCGGTCACGGTCTCGCTCGAAGCAGGTGCGATAGGGGTCGGCTTCTTCGGGTCGAAGACGCGAGCCAGCGGCGTGCGATGGCGTCGCACCGACCGCGAGCGATGCGTCGATGAGCTCTTCTCGTGCCACACGGGGAAGGGTGCTCTCGAGAGTCACGGGTGGCACCTCGATAGCGGCGACGGAATTGCTATGGGCCCGCACGACGTCGTCGGCGAAAAAGCCCTCCATCGTGGCGGCCCACTGGCGGTTGCGGTCAGAGAGGTGGTCGCTGGTCACGTCACTAGTCTGCCCTATCGCCGTAACATGAGTGCACGTTGAACTAAGGAGCAGTATGCAGATTCGCATTGGCATCGTCCAGTCCATGAAGGACCTTGAATTGGAAGTCGCCGCCGGTACGACCGCGGCTGAATTGCAGGCGCAGGTCGCCGAAGCCCTCGACAATGACGCCGTCTTGTGGCTCACCGACGTGAAGGGTCGCACCGTGGGTGTGCCCGCGGCTCGTATTTCCTACGTCGAAATGGCCAAGCCCACCGAGCGATCTGTCGGCTTCGGCGCCTAGCTCTCGGTGCTCGATTACCACCTGCACCTGTGGCCGCACGACGAGTCGTCGGTGGAGTATCGGCTTGATCAACTCGCAGCGTACTGTGAGGAAGCGGCTCGACAGGGCGTCACGGAGCTGGCTCTCACCGAGCACGCCTTTCGCTTTCGTGACGTACGAGCCGTGGTGGGCTCCTTCTGGGATAAGTGGGGGCACGAGCCCACGAGTCCGCTGCTGGCGTCGTACTTCGACTTCCACGCGCGCAACGCGCTTGACGAGTACGTCACCTTCGCCCTCGCCGCCAAGGCCACGGGCCTGCCCGTCAAGGTGGGTCTGGAAGTTGACTACTACCCCGGTCACATGGCCGAGGTCGGCGCCCTCCTCGCGCAGTATCCCTTCGACGTATTAATTGGCTCGGTCCACTGGCTGGGGTCGTGGCAGTTCGACGATCTCGATAACGCCGAGCAGATGGATGAATGGGCCTCACGTGATGTGTCGTCGGTCTGGGCTTCCTACGCCGAAGCCTTTGATGGACTGACTCGCAGTGGGGTCGTCGATGTGGTTGCCCACCCCGACGTCATCAAGGTGGCCGGGCATCGGCCCCCCGCGCTCACCAGCTACTGGGATCAGATGGTCGCCAGTGCCGTGGCGGCTGACGTGGTAGTCGAGTGCTCCTCGGCTGGCTGGTTCAAACCAGTAGGGGAGCAGTATCCCGAGGGCGGACTCCTCGACCGGTTCGCCGCCGCCGGTCTGGCCTTCACGACCGCGAGCGATGCTCATCGGCAGGAGCGAGTGGGAGCGCGCAACGCCGATCTCGTCGCCCTGCTGCGCGAGCGTGGCGTTGCGGCGCTCGCGAGTTTTGAGGCTCGGACACGAACGATGGTGCCCCTCAGTCAGTAGGCGGTAGCTCGAGCGCGACGGTAATACCGAGTCGGGCGAGCAGACCCATGCCCATGACCGCACCTTCGCACCCAATGGCGTCGAGCGCCGCGAGATCATCTTCGTCGCGGACACCACCGGCCGCCACCACCGGGATACCACTCGAGCAGACTGCACGGTAGAGATCGAGGTCGGGGCCCTTCATCATGCCGTCACGAGCAATCGCGGTGACGTGGAGGCGACGCACCCCGTACTGTTCACATCGTTTTAGGGCTTCGTCGACGGTGAGGGCGCTGTCGTGACGCCAGCCGCGCACCGCGAGGGTGCCGTCACGAACATCGAGGGCGACGACGAGCCGTTCGCCGAGCTCGTCGCTGAATGTCGACAAGGCCTCGTCGGTGGCCCAGACGGCGGTGCCCACAATGATCCGCTGGACCCCACTCGCCAAGATCGTGCGAGCATCCTCGAGTGACCGTATGCCGCCGGAGAACTGAATAGGGGTTGAACCGGCCAGCCGCACGACACGCTGCGCCATCTCGGGTCGCACCAGTCCCGAACGCGCCGCTTCTAAGTCCACGACATGCACCATCGGTGGCGCGGTCGCCAGGACGTGGCCGAGAAAGGTGTCGATGTTCTCACGAAAGATGACGCGGTCGTAGTCGCCCTGTTGGAGGCGTACGGCATCGTGGCCGAGGAGATCGAGTGCGGGGATGAGTTGCATATCAGTGTGTTAGTACGTTAGCATGATGAAATGAACAGCGAGCGTTTCGAACAGCAGTTCACCGAACTGGTGAGCGCCTTCGTGGCCATTACGACGCCCGACGCCATGGTGGCCTTCCTCCACGACCTCTGCACCACCGCGGAACTCGGAGCCATGGCCCAACGGTTCGAAGTCGCTCGTTTGGTGGGCGAGGGTCTCTCCTATCAGGAGATCTCTCGCCTCACTGGAGCCTCCACGGCCACGGTGACGCGGGTGGCGCACGCGCTGAAGTACGGCGAGGGTGGCTACGGCACGGTCTTGAACGAGGAGCTCACATGAACCAACGACTGAACGTGGCGTTGCCGTCGAAGGGTCGCCTGCGCGAACCCTCGTGGGCTTTACTCGAGGCGACCGGCGTTGAGCCCCTCGCACCGGGGGAGCGAGTACTGCAGTCCACCTGTCGCAACGCGGACATTGATTTACTCTTCCTGCGGGCTGACGACGTACCGGAGTACGTCCAAGATGGTGTTGTCGATTGCGGCATAACGGGTCTCGACTTGGTGCAAGAGCACAACTTCGACGTGGACGTGCTGCTCGAGCTGGGGTACGGGCGTTGCTCGTTGCAGGCGGCCGTCTCGCTCGAAGACCCGGCCACGTCACTGGCCGACTTAAACGGCCGGCGCATCGCCACTTCCCACCCCAACCTGACCAAGCGGCTCCTCGACGAACGGGGTATCACCGCCTCAATCGTGCGCATTAGTGGTTCGGTAGAAATCGCGCCTCGACTGGGCCTCGCGGACGCCATCGTTGACCTGGTGTCGACGGGCTCGACTCTTCGGACGAACGGACTGCGCTCCCTCGGTGTGTTGTTTGAGAGTCAGGCCGTCCTCGTTGGTCGCCGCGACGCCGAGGCCAGCAACTCCCGTCAGGTACTGACGACCTTGCTGGGTTCAGTGCTCCGGGCTCGTTCGAGTCGCTACCTCCTGATGAATGTCCGTACGAGTGATCTCGATGCGGTGACGGCCGTCCTCCCAGCGGCTGGGTCACCGACCATCGTGCCACTCGCCACGGAGGGGCTCGTCGCTATTCACGCGCTCGTCCCCGCCAGTGATGTCTGGTCACTCCTCCCCAAACTCCAAGACTGCGGCGCGACCGCAATCCTGACCTTGCCCGTTGAAAGGTTGTTGTCATGACACGCGATTTCGAACAGTCCATCGCCGACATCATCGAGGACGTGCGACGCCGCGGTGACGTCGCGGTGGCCGAGTGGTCTCGTCGCTTCGACGGCACCACCAGCGACCTCCCCGAGCGGGCCCAGCCGTACGGCGACGTGCCGACCGCGGCCATCCTGGCCGCCGCGGCCAACGTCCGCACGTGGCACGCTGCGCAGCGCCCCGCCGACCTGATGCTCGAGGTGACGCCGGGGGTGACCCTGGAACGTCGCTGGACACCGTTACGGTCGGTCGGCCTCTACGTGCCAAAGAACTTGGTCTCGTCCCTCATTATGTCGGGCATTCCCGCGCAGGTCGCGGGTGTTGAGCGCATTGTCGTGTGCACACCACCGAGTGGTGCAGGACTCGTGGCCGCCGCCGCGGCGTTGCTCGGCATTGACGAAGTTTGGGCCATTGGTGGCGCACAGGCCATTGCCGCCATGGCCTACGGCACGGACTCGATTCGGCCGGTCGACAAGATCTTCGGACCGGGATCGGCCGCCGTTAACGTCGCCAAGCTTCTCGTGAGTCGCGACGTGGCGATAGACCTTCCGGCGGGTCCGAGTGAAATCGTCGTGGCCGCCGATCTGGGCTTTGACGAGGACATCATTCAACAAGAGATTGCGGCCCAGATGGAACACGGTCCCGACTCGCGCGGCTTTATTGTGCGGGTGGGTGATGATCTCGAAGCGGCCTTGGCGGAAATCGAAGGGTATGCCGCGGAGCACGTAGCGCTGCTCGGCGAGCGGGCCGAATCGTTGGCCCCGCGCATTCGGAACGCGGGCGCTGTCTTCGTCGGCCCCTACGCCCCGGTACCGGCCGGTGACTACGCAACCGGCGGCAACCACGTTCTCCCGACGGGTGGCTGGTCGCGCTCCACCGGTGGGCTCGGACTCGAGGGGTTTATGAAGACGGTGACCGTCCAACGTGTGTCGAAGGAGGGGCTCGAGCAGCTTGCCCCCACCATTGAGGCGCTGGCCGATATTGAAGGTATGGCTGCGCACAAGGCCACGGCTCGTCGATGAGCACACCACGCCCACTCGAGGCCTACCAGTGGCCCACGTCGACGCCGGCCCTGGCTGAGCAATTGGGTCTACACGTCAACGAGATACTTCGCTTTGATGGCAACACCCCGGCGCAGCCGCCGGTGACGGCACGTCCCGCCACCGTGGCGAAGGCCCTTGCGGACATCAACGACTACGACCGTGGTCGCTACGAACCACTCCGGTCCGCGATTGCCGATCTCCACGGCGTGGCCACCGACCAGGTCTGTCTGGGTGCCGGTAGCGACGAGTTCATCGTGCTGCTCACCGCGATGTACGCGTCGGGTGGCACCGTGGCCACTGTGCCGAATGACTCGTATTCGATGTACCGCTTCGCCGCGGGCATGGCCGGCGCGACGCTCACCGACGACGTGACCAACGCCGACCTTGTGTTTGTCTGCCGACCGAATAATCCGACCGGTGAACTCCCTGACGTGCCACAGGGCATTCGCGGGCAGCTGGTGCTCGACGAGGCCTACGCCCAATACGCCGGCATTGACGGCACCCCATTTATCAACCAAGGCGCCATCGTCCTCCGTACCTTCTCGAAGGCCTACGGGCTCGCGGGTGCCCGCGTCGGCTACGCCCTCGCGACCCCCGACACGGCCGCACTCATCCACGCCCGGCAGGCACCCCTGTCGGTGTCGGGACCGTCAGCGGCCCTCGCGCTGGCGGCCGTGACGACGCCACTCGATGTCGCTCCACAGATTGCCGAACGCGACCGCGTCGCCGTGGCGCTGGCGGCGATGAACCTGACCCCGCTGCCTTCGTACGCCAACTTCCTCTTTGTTCCGATGGACAATGCGCAGGATATTGTCGATCGTCTCTTGCCCTACGGCATTGTGTTGCGGGCCTACCGCGCGGGACTACGCATCTCGATTCGCGATGAGGTTGACGACGACCGGATGCTCGAATGTCTTCGGGCGGAGCTCTTTGGCGAGCCGCTGTCTCCGGGCTATCGACTGTTCCGACGGGCCACGGCAGAGACGACGTTGTCGTGTCGGTTGCGCATTCCCGGACAAGGTCGGGTCTACATCAATACCGGCGAAGGTTTTTACGACCACATGCTGCAGCAGCTCGCCTTCCACGGGGGACTCGACCTTCGCATGGAGGGGCACGGCGACCTTGAGACGGGTGACCACCACCTGGTCGAGGATACTTTCCGCACCTTTGGTGAGGCCCTCGACCAGACGCTCGGCGCGCGCGTGGGACTCGCTCGCTACGGCGAGTCGCGGGTGCCAATGGACGAGGCGCTCGCCCACGCGGTGGTTGACCTCTCCGGTCGAGCTAAAGCCACCCTCTCTATTACGCCCGACCCCGGTATGGCGGCTCACGCGTTGGAATCACTCGCGCAGACGGCGCGGATCACCCTGCACGTGACGGCCACCGGTGAGAACGCCCACCACGTCGCTGAGGCGGCGTTCAAAGCCGTTGGTCGGGCGATGCGACAGGCGCTCGTGAAGAGTGAGACGACCGTGCAGTCGACGAAGGGCTCACTGTGAGCAGCGTCATTGTCGTTGATTACGGCGCTGGGAATACGCGTTCGGTGCGCGCCGCGCTCACGACGCTGGGTCGGTCCAGCGAAGTCAGCGCCGACCCGACCGCCATCACCGAGGCCCCGTTCGTCATTCTGCCTGGCGTGGGGGCCGCCCGACAGGCCATGGAGCACCTCAATGACACCGGGGCCGCGGACGCCCTGCGGTCGCGCGTGAACGCGGGGCAACCGGTGCTCGGTATCTGCCTCGGCATGCAGTTAGCCCTCGAAGCGAGTCAAGAAGACGGTGGCGTCAAGGGCCTCGGCATCGTCGAGGGCTTCGTTGTTCGACTCGACGCCCCGCGTATTCCCCGCCTCGGCTGGGCCGAGGTCGAGCCGTGGGGGGCGTCGTTTTATTTTGCCCACTCGTATGTGGCCGAATCGGTCCGGAGCGTGGCCACCTCCGAGGGCTTCTGCGCCGCGGTTGAGAAGGGCTCATTCTTGGGCGTGCAATTTCACCCCGAAAAAAGTGGAGGCGCCGGTCTGGCGTTTTTGGAACGATGCCTCTCCCTCGCCTAATTCCCTGCCTCGATGTCGCCAATGGTCGTGTGGTCAAGGGTATTCAGTTCGAGCAACTCCGCGACGTTGGGGATCCCGTGGCGCTCGCCCAGGCCTACAGCGACGGCGGTGCTGACGAACTGGTCTTTCTCGACATCACCGCGACTCCCTCCGGGGCCGCCACCATGGTTGACGTGGTGCGGCGAGTCGCTGACGTGGTCACCATTCCCTTCACCGTGGGTGGGGGTATCCGGAGCGTGGAGGACGCGGCGCGCATTATCGAAAGCGGGGCTGACCGCGTGGCGTTGAACTCGGCGGCCCTCGCCACCCCCGAACTCATTACCGCCGTGGCCGCGCGCTTCGGTTCTCAGGCCGTGGTCGTCTCCATCGACGCGAAGGACGACGTTGTTTACTCTCACGGGGGCCGCACGCCGACCGATTTTCGTACCGTCCCCTGGGCGGTGGAGGTGGCGGCGCGTGGCGCGGGGGAGATTCTCTTGACCAGTATCAATCGAGACGGTGGCCGTCAGGGGTACGACCTGACCCTCACGCAACAGGTGCGTGATGCTGTCGACATCGCCGTCATTGCGTCGGGTGGTGCCGGCAGCGTGGCCGATGTGGTCGAGGCACTTCGCGTCACCGACGCCGCACTGGTCGCTTCGATCCTCCACGACGACCCGGCCAGTATCACCGGCCTGCGAGAAGAACTCCGAGCGGCCGGCATTGGGTTGCGATCGGTGGTGCTGCGATGAGTGAACTCCGCGCCGCCATTGTCGTTGACGACGCCACCGATCGGGTCTTAATGCTGGGGTGGATGGACGACGAAGCGCTCGCCACGACGAAGGCGACGGGTCTCGTGACGTTCTTCTCGCGCTCCCGCCAACAGCAGTGGACGAAGGGAGAAACGTCGGGCCACTTCCTGCACCTCGTGGCGATACATCCCGACTGCGACGATGACGCGCTGCTGATTCGCGCGCACGCCGACGGTCCGACCTGTCACGACGGCGCCACGAGCTGCTTCACCCCGTGGCTCTGGCGCACGATTCTCCAACGTCAAGCGGCCGGCGACAACGAGTCGTACGTCGTCCGGTCGCTCGAGCGAGGGACGGCCTACGTGGCGCAAAAAGTGGGGGAGGAGGCGACGGAGGTGGTCGTGGCCGCCCTCGCCGAGTCGGACGAGCGAGTGATTTCCGAAGCCGCCGACCTGTGGTTCCACCTGCTGCTCGTCCTGCGCAGCCGGGGCCTCGATATTGCCGACGTGGAAGATGAGCTGCTTCGACGCAATCGAGCCCCACGACGTGAGGCAACCTCGTAACATTCGTGGCGTAGACCATGGAGGTAGTGCGTGAGCACCGTGCTTGAAATTGCTGAGGAGCGCACCACGCTCACGACCCCGGCCACCGATCACATTCTGCGACTGACCGCGTCGTGGTCCCTGCTGGCCGACCTGTCATTTTCCGACATGGTGCTGCTGGTACCCGACCTCGATGGCGAGCACTTCGTCGTGCTCGGCCAGGTCCGACCAAATAACCGATCGACCATGATCGCCCAGGACGTACTCGGGACGACGCTGTCAATGGAAACATGGGCCGCGGCTCGGGATGCCCTGCTCTCGGGGCAGCGGGTCGTGGGGAGCGTAACGCTCGAGGACGTCGGCGACCTCGCAGTCTGGTGTCTCCCCGTTCGCTTCGACGGCAAAGTCATCGGCGTTCTGGTGCGCCTGCAGGGTCAGCTTCGGGGTCCCGCGTCACTCTACGAGCAGGTCTACCTCTCGATTTTTGACCGACTGTGCACGATGGTGTCGGATGCCACGTTCCCCTTCCGAGAAGACACCGTGGCTGGACCGGGTATGCCCCGCGTGGGCGACGGGATTATTTTGCTGAACGGCCTCGGCCAAATTGAGTTCGCGACCCCCAACGCCACTAACGCCCTCCACCGACTCGGCCTCTATAGTTCGTTCGAGGGTCTGACCTTTGGTGATCTCGGACTCACTATTCGCGTGGTCGACCGCGCTCTCGAATACGGCATTCCGGCCATGGAGGATGTCGACGGAGGTCGAGACGTCTCCATCACCTTCCACTGTGTGCCGCTGTTCAACCATGGTCTCGTCACGGGTGTCGTGATTTTGCTCCGCGACGTCTCCGACGTCCGTCAACTCAATCGAATGGTGCTGAATAAGGAAGCGGCCGTGCGCGAGGTGCACCACCGCGTGAAGAACAACCTGCAAACCATCTCGTCGCTGCTGCGCCTCCAGGGTCGCCGAACGGACGAGGTAGAGACGCGCATCGCCCTTCAGGAGGCGGAGCGGCGGGTTCGCTCTATCGCCGTGGTGCACGAGGTGTTGTCGCGCGAGCCCGGCGAAGAAGTGGACTTCGACCAGATCACGCAATCGATTGTCGAACTCGTGGAGGACACTGTTCTCGCCCTGCACCCCATCGAAATTGTGGTCAACGGGGGCCTCGGCACCTTGTCGAGCGAATTAGCCACCCCGTTTGCACTCGCGCTCACCGAACTCCTCACCAATGCTGTCGAGCACGGCTTTATTGGCTTCGGCGGAGCCGCCAACGACCACGTGGGCGTGGTGACCTTAAACCTTTGGCTCGACCACGACACGGCCGTCGCCCAGATTCGTGACAACGGCCGAGGGCTGGAACCGACGTTCTCGCTGGAGACGGCCACGAGCCTGGGTCTGTCAATCGTCCGCGACCTCGTGCGTAGTCAGTTGGGTGGAACGATCACCATGGTGTCGGTACCCTACGCCAATGGCGGTGGCACGGAGGTGCTGGTACGCGTCCCAACTGGACGCGATCGCTAGTTAGAGCTGGGCGCGACGACGAGCAGCGAGCCACTGCTTGCGCAGCTTGCGGCGCTCGTCTTCGGTCGTGCCACCCCACACCCCAGATTCCTGGTTCGTGGCGAGTGCGAACTCGAGGCAGGCCTTCTGAGCTTCGCAACTCGTGCAGACGCGCTTGGCGGACTCAATTTGGTCCGTGGCCATACCGGTCGTGCCGACGGGGAAGAACAGCTCGGGTTCGGTGTCTCGACAGGCCGCCACTGAGCGCCAGTCGGAGTCGTCCCAAGCATGGGTACGGTTCCACATAAGTGACATACGGGTATTCCTTCAGAAATGAAAATTTTTCACATAACAAAGCGTTATATGACCCAGTGGCAGGAATTTAATTCTACGTAACGGTGAGTTCAATTACAAGGGGCAGTTCTGAAATTGAACTACAACAATGTGAGTGTGCGCCCATGCCGAGCCCTAGATTGATGCGGTGCACATTGTTGTTTGCGTAAAACAGATCCCTGACCCCTCTGCGCCCGCCTCGCTGACCGGTGACTTTCGCCTGGATCGCAGTGGCAAGGTACTCCTCGACGAGGCCGACACCTACGGAGTCGAACTGGCCCTCCAGGTCCGTGAGGCCAATCCCGAGGGTCGGGTGACCTTGATTTCCATGGGGGATGCCACTGACGTCTCGGGACTGCGCAGCGCCCTGGCGATGGGTGCTGACGCCGCCGTCATTGTCGCCGACCCCGCGTTGGCCGGTGCCGACAGCTTGACGACAGCCAAGGTCCTCGCCGCGGTGACCAAGGAACTCGGGGCCGATCTCGTTCTCGCCGCCACCGAGTCATCCGATGGCTACACCGGCACCATGCCCGCCCAACTGGCCGAGCTCTTGGATCTGCCCTCGTTGACGTTCGCCAAGGCCGTCCGCGTCGAGGCCACCACGGTTACCATCGACCGTCAGAGCGACGCGGGCTACGACGTCGTCACCAGCACGCTGCCGGCCCTCGTCACCGTGACGGCCGGTGCCGTTGAGCCGCGCTACGCCAACTTCAAGGGCATTATGGCCGCCAAGTCCAAGCCCGTTGATGTCAAGACGCTTGCGGACCTCGGGCTCAGCGACCTCGCCGGTTCGTGGGGTCAGGCCGTAGTGTCCGTGACGGACGCGCCGCAGCGTCAGTCCGGCACCGCGCTCGTTGACGACGGCACGGGCGCCCAAGCGCTCGTTGACTACTTCGCATCAATCAAGGTCTTGTAGGAGACAGTATGAGCGCGTTGTCATGGTGGATTGTGGCCGAATCGAGTGCTGACGGATTAAGTGCCGGTACCTACGAACTCGTCAGTGAGGCCGCCCGTCAGGGTGGTGATGTCACGGTGGTTACGTGGGGAGAGACGAGTGAGGCGACCGTGGGTGCGACCGGACGATTCGGCGCCCAGTCGGTGCTGCAGTTGGAGGTCCCGACCGATGTCGTACCCAGCGCGCCAGTGGCTGCCGCCCTCGCTGCCTTGTGTGAGGATCGCCAGCCCAACGTTGTGCTCTTCTCGTCGTCGTACGACGGGCGTGACATTGCCGGTCGACTATCCGCCCGTTTGGACCGTCCGGTACTGACCAACGTCACGGCCATCGCTACTGATGGCGGGGTGGTGACGGAGCACCAGATCTTCGGTGGCACCAAGATTGCCCGCGCCCGAGTGACCGCTGACGGCGTTGCCCTCGTGGTCGTCCGGCCGAAGTCCTTCGTGGCCGAAGAGCACCCGCGCACCGCAACGCTCGAGCGCGTTGCCGCGGTTTCTTCAACGGTGGCGCCCGTGATGATTACCTCGTCTCACGTGGACGAGCGAACCGGCCCCGCCTTGGCCGACGCCGACGTCGTCGTGGCGGGCGGACGGGGTTTGGGGTCCGCTGAGGCCTTCGCGGCGGTGGCGGAGCTCGCCTCACAACTTGGTGGAGCCCCCGCGGCCAGTCGCGCCATTGTTGACGCCGGCTGGGTGCCCTACGCCTACCAAGTGGGTCAGACCGGTCAAACAGTCAAGCCCACGCTCTATGTCGCCTGCGGTATCTCCGGTGCGACCCAGCACTTGGTCGGTATGAAGGGTGCGCAGTACATCGTGGCCATCAACAAGGACGCCTCGGCACCGATCTTCTCCGTGGCCGACTTCGGCATCGTTGGTGACGTGAACACGGTGCTGCCCGCCCTAAATGCGCTCCTTCGTGCCCGCACGGCGTAGGCGAAGAACCCCGCGGCGTGCCTCTGATTCTTTAGGCTGGAGGGCAATGAACTCCCGAGCGGCCAACTTACGATGGGTGGCGTTAGGCGCACTAAGCCTGACGCAACTGATGGTCAGCCTTGACGTCACGATCATCAATCTCGCCCTGCCGAAGGTGCAGACTGCTCTCGGTTTTTCCAACGGCGACCGTCAATGGCTTATTACGGCCTACGCGCTCGCCTTTGGCTCGCTCCTGCTGCTCGGCGGTCGCCTCAGTGACTACTGGGGGCATCGACGAGCCCTGATACTCGGACTCGCTGGATTTGCCGTGGCGTCGGTGGTCTGTGGCGTGGCGCCGAATTACGTCACGCTGGTCACCGCGCGGGCGGCGCAGGGGGTCTGTGGTGCCCTGATTGCGCCCGCCGCCTTGGCCGCCGTGGCCATGACCTTTCGTGAGCCCCGACAGCGGGCCCAGGCCTTCTCCGTCTACGGCGCCATTGGGGGATCCGGCGTGGCCGTCGGCCTCGTGGTGGGCGGGGTCCTCACTCAGTGGTTGACCTGGCGCTGGTGTCTCGGTTCCAGTGCCATCGTGGCCGCGGTGGCGCTGGCGGGCGTAGTGGTGAGCCTGTCCGATGACCCAGGCGACCACGGCGTTCGCATTGACGGCGTCGGAGCCCTCTTCGCCAGTGCGAGCCTCTTCGGCCTGGTCTTCGGTTTTGCCCACGCGGTGTCGTCGGGGTGGGCCAACGTCAGCACCTGGGGCTCCCTCGTCGCCAGTGGCGTCGCGGGATGGATCTTCCTACGTTGGCGCGAGCGCACGGCCGTGCCACTCCTGCCGAGACGCATCCTGCGCCACCGCACCCGCACGGGTTCACTCATCGCTCTGCTGACCACCTCAATGGGTATCTACGGCGTGTCACTCGTGCTTACCTACTACTTCGAAAACGTTCTGCACGATACTCCGCTGCGAACCGGCATGTACTTCGTCCCTCTAGTGGCCGCGCTGGCCGTCAGCGCCACCGTGGCCAGCGCCCGCTTGTTGTCCCTCGTGGGACCGCGCCCCCTCGTCCCTGTGGGAATGGTGTTGGCCATGATGGGCATGATTCTCTTCACCCGCCTCACGCCCACCGCGAGTTACGCCAGCGCCATCATGCCGGGTCTGGTGCTGGTGGGTCTCGGACTCGGACTCATCCTGGCTCCGGCGACGGCGAGTGTCACCGCCGGCACGACACCGAGTGTCACCGGTGCCGCCTCGGCCCTGGTCAATACTGCTCAGCAGATTGGTGCCTCGATTGGTACCGCGTTACTGAACACCATTGCCCTCACGACCGCGGGACGGTACGTGCGCACCCACGGCGGGCCGATGGCGGACGTGCTGGTGCGGGGCACGCTGCATGGCGATGTCGTCGCCTTCTGGTGGGCGGCCGGCTTCTTCGGTGTCGGCGCGGTGGTCTCGTTCCTGTTTCTCGAAACCGGCGCGAACGAGCTCGGCGCGGAGGCCTAAATCAGCGGCCAGGGATAGGGCGGGTAGTCGCCATCCTCATCGGGCAGGGGGTAGGACTCGAGCACCAGCAGTGAAGCCGCACGGTCACTGACGCTGGCCAACTCCTCGGCGTTGAGGTAGTAGCCGAGCGTGCCCATCTCGCCACGACTGAGAAGCTCGAGTCGAGGAATCCAGGCGTCGGGAAGGTCCAGTCCGGCGTACTCCCAGATAACGGTGCGCAACTTGTCCTCTTCGTGGAAGGTAAGTCCATTGTCGATAGCCCAGCACCGCGTGCCGTCGAACAGTACATGACCGGCCTTGCGGTCGGTGTTGTTGGCCAGTACGTCAAAGAGGGCGAGATCGCCAAACCACGCGGTGAGGGCGGTGTTGTCGCGGAGCGTGAAGTAGTGATCATCGGTGGCGTCGTCAATCCACCACTGCAGTGAGCCCGGTCCGAACGGCAAGTCCTCACGCGCGATGGTGGTGGGGACGAGATCCGTGCCGAGGAGTTCGTCGAGGACGCCCGCGGCAACTTCACGCCGCCAGAGTCCGTCGGGAAAGTCCCACAAGGGACGTTCGCCGGCTTCGGCCTTGTAACAGGCGCGAGCGGTGACGCCATCGTGGGTGACGGTCACGAGCAGGGCCTGGTTCGACGAGGCCATAATGCGACCTTCAACTTCGATGGTGCCGTGTGTGAGGATGTCACGTTGGACGTCGCGAGACTCCATCACGATTAGCGAATGGGCGGACGGTGTCCGTTCGTCCGCGGGCAGTCGTGGCCGCGAGGATCGAGTGGTCCACCGCAAAGGGGGCAGGGTGGCCGGCCGGCATCGATGAGGCGGGTCATGGCGATGGCCAATCCTCCGGCCCACTCCTTGGTGAGGGTAACGACCGCCTCGTGTTCGTCCTCCATGTCGGTGAAGGTGGCCTCAATGACGCGGGCCTCCTCATCAATGGCGAGGGCAATGTCACCAACGGCGAAGTCAATTTCGTACTCCGGCTCGAGTGCGAAGTCGTCGGGCAAGTGACCAGGACGACCAAGCCCCTCAATCACTTGCGCGAGCCACTGCGCCATTTGCGTGACTTGCATCTTCTCGAGCTTCATGATGAGCAGTCGGCGCTCCTGGCGAATCTGCAGCAGGAAGAGGCGATTGCCGACCTCACCACGGGTGCCCACCATTACTTTGTCGGGGGCGTTGAACATGTACTTCATGATGGTCGAAGCTCCTTGAGGGATGCGGTGTTGTTGACGCTGAGCACGATGGGGGTGCCAGCACCAAGCTGGAGGGCACTTACCGAGCAGGTGGAGATGACGGTGCGCTGAAAGAGGTCCAGTGGCACCCCTTGGGCGAACGTGACAGCGGCCTTAATGGGGTCGGCGTGGGAGACCGCGACCACGAGCTCGCCCGGGTGACGTCGCGTGATGTCCTCCAGGCCGGCCCAGATGCGTTGCTGCATTTCATTGAACGATTCACCATTGGGGAAGCGAAAGGTACTCGGGGCCTGCTGGACAACCTTCCACGCCGGGAGTTTCGACAGCGTGGCCAGCGACTCACCGGTCCAATCACCAAAGTCACATTCGAGCAGTCCCTTGTGCACGGTGGCCTTGAGACCCAGCGCTTTCGCGATAGGGGCGGCCGTCTCGCGAGTCCGTTCGAGCGGCGAAACGTAGAGCGCGGTGGGGTGGACGCGGAGTTCGGCAATACGCTCCGCCACGACCGCAGCCTGACGCTGGCCCTCCTCGGAGAGATGGAGTCCCGCGGCCCGACCCGGCAAGACCTTGCCGGTGGAGCCCGTAACGCCGTGACGGACGAGGAGAATCGTCGTGGACGTGGGTGCCTTCGCCATAGTTAGGAAATGACGACGGGGACGCGCTGCGGTCCGGGCGTGGCCGTCTCGGGCCAACGCTTGCGGGACAGGCGAGCCAACTTGTGCAGGAGCGCGATGGCACCCGGGTCATCGTCGCCGGGACGGGTCTCGATAAGCCCTGCCTCGCTGAGGGCGGCGACGAGTTCGCGCCCCTGATCGGTTCGGACGATAACGAGCGTCCAATCGCCAAAGGCGCCGATGCCTCCGGCGGAAATGTCGGCGTGTTCAGCGGCGAAGTCCGGGCAGGCGTTGCACCCATCACGGGTAAAGGGGTGGGCTTCCTTGAGCGGGACTTCGTGGAAGGCCCCGTCGCGGGTCCAAATCTGGAAGACGCCCTTGATATTCATCTTGATGATGTCGGCCCGCTGGAGCCCGTACTTGGCTTCGAAGAGTTCCTCAAAAATACGGTCATCGAACGTCTTTGAGCACAACAGACCAATAGTGAGGCCCAATCGGCGGGCAATCTTGCCGGCCTTGCGGCTCTGCATGGCGCCGGGGGCCGAGGCCATGCAGCCCATGCCGACGAGAGCAATGCGCTCGGCGCCACCCTCGATGGCCTTCGGGTAGGCGAGCAGGTTTGGGCTGTAGGTGTAACGCGACTTGGCGGTGTCGAGCACCTCGGCGCGGGTGCGAGCAACACGGGGTTCGGCTCGCCACGTCGAGCCATCGCCCTCGAGACCGCTGACGAGGGCCGCGTCAATGCGGTCATTTTCGAGGGCGTAGATCAGCAGCGTGGAGATGAAGCCACCGTCTTGACCGTTCTCAATGAGCGATGGGTCGCTGGACCGGGCCAAGAACACGTCACCCATGCCGAAGACTTCGTCATCCTCGCGGTCGCGAGCGAACTTGTGCTGGTTGATTTCGCTCTCCCAGTTGCGAAAGCGCGGGCAGGCGCGGGTGCACATGGTGCAGCCCTTTTCACCGTGGGTGCAGTCGGCGGTGCCCCCGTCGATGTCGAGGTGGAAGGGCTTGTAGGTACCCTCGGTGGATTTGTAGTCCAGGACGTCGTGGGGGCAGGCCACCACACACGCAGCACAGCCAGTACACAGACCGGAGGTCACGACCTCGGTGAAGAGTTCTTTCCAGTGGGGTTTTTCGAGAGCCATTGTTCAACCTTACTTTCATTGGGGAAAGCCGCTAGGGTGCCCCTGTGCCAGAAGTCCTCGAAGTTGAGTCCTACCGCCGCCTCGCTGAGTCGATCGTGGGCGCCACCGTTACCAAGGCGTGGGCCGACCCCTACGCCGCGAAGAAGCTCGCGAGTACCGCACAGTGGGCCACGGTGGTGCGAGGTTTGACGATTACTGGTACGGGCCGTCGCGGCAAATTGATGTTGCTGGAGACCTCGGGCGTACCACTGGGCATGCGTTTCGGTATGACTGGTGTACTTCTCATCGACGCCGCCGCCGGCATTGAGGGTCTGTTCTACGGTCCTCACACCTTCCGACCAGACTGGATTCGAGCGGGCATGGCCTTCGACGATGGGCGCCAGCTCCTCCTCCACGACCCCCGGCGCCTGGCCCGAGTCGAAATCGACCCGTCGCTGGAAGAACTTGGACCCGATGCCTTGTCGTTGACCCGTAAGGAATTCGCGGGCATTGTGACGATTGCTCGCGGCGAGGGCCCGGCCATCAAGGCGCGTCTCCTGGATCAGTCAGTGGTCGCGGGTGTCGGAAACCTCCTCGGCGACGAAATGTTGTTTCGGGCTGGGATCGATCCGCGCACGCCCGCTGGACGATTGACCGTCGACCAGCAGTCCGACCTCTACACAGCGTTCAAGGCCACCATGAAAACGTTGCTCCGGCGAGGTGGTTCACACCTTGGTGACCATATGCCGGGTCGGGCACCGGGCGGTCTCTGCCCTCGAGACGGGGGAGCGATGCGTAGTGCCACCATTGGGGGTCGCACGACGTACTGGTGTTCTTTGCACCAACACTAAGTTTCTCCTAAACCACCACAATTAGAAGTCATTGGTGGGTGAGAATGGCGGGATGCAATCAATCATCGCCCACTACGGCTACTTTGCCCTCTTCGTCACGGCCCTGCTCACCTCGGCCTGCATCCCTCTGCCCTCGGAGGCACTCTTCGGTTACGCCGGGGCCTTCTGCACCGTGGCCGTCGGTGGCGCCCACCCCTTCAACATCTGGCTGGTCATCATTATTGGCACGCTCGGTTCGGTGGCTGGTTCAATCCTGACCTACGAAGTGGGCCGCACGGCGGGGCGGACCATTGTTGACCGCTACGGCAAGTGGATCCTGCTCAGTCACAAGGACCTTGACCGCTCCGAAGTCTGGTTCAAGAAATACGGCACCATTTCAGTCTTCGTCGGTCGCATGGTGCCGGTTATCCGCGCCGTGATTTCGCTGCCGGCGGGACTCGCCGAAATGAAGCGTGGACCGTTCATTGTTCTTTCCACAGTTGGCTGCTTCATTTGGACTGCCATCCTCGCCTTCCTAGGAAAGGCGGCCGGTGCCAACTGGCGTAACGTCTCGAACGACTTCCACAAGGCGCAACTGCCCATCCTCGCGGTCTGTGTGCTCGTGATTGGTGCCTTCATCTGGCACCGCCTGCGCTCGATACGCGCTGACCACTAGTCCGCTACGACAGCGCCTTGCGGACGCGCGCGGCGTGTCCCTCAGTCTTGATCCCGTACCAGGCGTATTCAATGACGCCCTCGGGTGAGATCACGAACGTGGAGCGAATGACACCCATGATGGTCTTGCCGTAGTTAAGTTTTTCACCGTAGGCCCCGTAGGCGGCCATCACGCCCTTTTCGGGATCGCTTAACAGGGTGAAGGTCAGTCCGTAGGCGGCGCGAAACGCTTGGTGCGATGCGGCGCCATCGGGGGAGACGCCGTAAATAGCGACACCGAGGTCGTCAAAGCCCGCGCGCTCGTCATTGAACTGACACGCCTCACGGGTGCATCCGGGGGTGTCGTCCTCGGGGTAGAAGTACAAGACGTAGCGCTGACCACGCAGCGAAGCCGACGAAACTACGCGACCGTCGTGGTCGAGAAGCGAAAAGTCGGGGGCGAGGTCGCCAGGGTTGAGACGAGCCATACGTACTCCAGTTCAAGTGTCGAGGGGTATGCCCCCTAGACTAGGAGAGAAGCCCGAGAACTGGGCTTGGGCCCACTTTCTTTTCTGCCGGTTCCGGGTCCAACCGAGAAATGAAGTACGCCCGTGAGCTCCGACTCTTCACTGGTGGCCGACCCCGCCGACCAGTACGAAACAACTAAGACCTTCGCCGAACTCGGTGTGGTCGCCGCCCTCGCTGACGCGCTGGCTGCGAAAGGGATTGTGAAGGCCTTTCCGATTCAGGCCATGACCATTCACGACGCCCTCGCCGGTCGTGACGTCTGTGGCAAGGCTAAGACCGGTTCAGGTAAGACCCTGGGCTTCGGTTTGCCGATGCTCCAGCGTGTGGCCAGCGACGAGACCTACGTCCGCGTTACCGACGGTCCGGCTCGCCCGCGCGGTCTGGTGCTCTTGCCGACCCGTGAACTCGCCGTGCAGGTGCACGAAGTGCTCGAACCCCTGGGCGCGGCTCTCGGTCTGCACGTCAACGCCGTCTACGGTGGCGCCGACATCGAAAAGCAGGTCAAGTCCCTGCGCAAGGGCTGCGACATCATCATCGCCACCCCTGGCCGTTTGATCGACCTCGGTGACCGAGGTGAACTGCAGGTCGAGGGTCTCGACGTCCTCGTGCTCGACGAAGCCGACCGCATGGCCGACATGGGCTTCATGCCCCAGGTCGAATGGGTCTTGCGGCGCATTGCCGAACGCCCCCACCAGACACTCTTGTTCTCCGCCACCCTCGACGGCGCAATCGACCGCCTGGTGAAGCGCTACTTGACTGACCCGGTCTTCCACGAAGTCGCTTCGGACACCCAAACGGTGTCGCTGATGGTCCATCATTTCCTGACGGTCCACCAGATGGACCGCATCAAAGTGACCGCCACGATTTGTCGCTCCTTCGAGAAGACCATCATCTTCTGCCGCACGAAGCGGGGAGCCGACCGCCTCGTCGAGCAACTCGAAAAAGTGGGCGTCCACGCGGCGGCCATTCACGGTGACCTTCGCCAGAGTCAACGAGAGAAGGCCCTGGCCGACTTTGGTGCTGACAAGTTGCCGGTCCTCGTCGCCACCGACGTGGCCGCTCGCGGTCTGCACATCGACGGCGTCGACTGCGTCATCCACTTCGATCCGCCAGAAGACCACAAGGCCTACCTGCACCGCTCGGGCCGCACCGCGCGCGCCGGTTCCACCGGTGTCGTGGTCTCACTCTTGCTCTGGAATCAGACCATCGAGGCCGAAATCATCATGAAGCGCATCGCCCTGAAGCGCCCAATTGTTGAAGTGTTCTCGAACAACCCCCACTTGAAAGATCTCGCGAACTGGGACCCCACGGAGGCTTCAACATGATTGACGGCGCGACCCTGTTCGTTCCCGATGAGAACATCAAGCGCGCACTCTTCGTAGTGGCGCACCCTGACGACATCGACTTTGGCTCCGCGGGGACCGTCGCGACCCTGACGGCCGCGGGCGTCGAAGTCTTATACTGCCTGGTGACCTCGGGCGACGCCGGTGGCGACGCCTCGACCCACACCAAGCAAGAACGGGCCGCGATTCGTGAACGCGAACAGCGCGCCGCCGCGGCCGTCGTTGGCGTTACCGACCTGACGTTCCTCGGCTGGCCCGACGGCATGGTGGAGCCGACCCTCGAACTCCGACGGGCTATCACCAAGGTCATCCGCACCGTCAAGCCGGACCTCGTCGTGACGCAGAATCCCGAACGAAACTGGGAGCGCATGTACGGATCGCACCCCGACCACATGGCCGCCGGTGAAGCGACGGTGCGCGCTGTCTACCCCGACGCCCGCAATCCCCACTTCTTTCCCGAGCTCTTGGATGAGGGCTTCGAGCCCCACACGGTGCCGCAACTATGGATCAACGTCATGGCCCCGACGCTGGTCGTCGACATCACCGACGTTTTCGACAAGAAGCTCGCCGCTCTGCAGTGCCACGAGAGCCAGGTTGGTCACCGCGACGACCTCGAAGAGGCGATTCGCGGCTGGGGTGCGAGTAACGCCGAGGCCTGGGGCCTGGGTGAGGGTCGCGTCGCCGAAGGCTTTCGCGTCGTCAATACGCAGTAGAGTGCCGTTCGCGAGTGAACTGACATTGAGTCAGTTCTTAGAGAAATCTCGCGGACATTAAAAATGGGCTTCGTAGTGTGATGAGTGTCCCCCTCACCACTAAGGAGCACTTATGGTTGCGCACTATTTCATCGGCATTCTTTTCACCCTCGCGGCGGTAGCGGTCTTCGGCCCGTTGTACCTGGCCTTTCACCTGAACCACGAGGATCACAAGAAGGAAATCCACCGGATGCACCTGCGCGACAAGCTGCGCCTGACGAAGCTGCCGCTGGAGAGTGTTCCGGCAGTGGACATTAAGTGCCTCGACTGCGGCAGTCACGCGCTGACGCTTGAGCCACAGGTAGCGGTCGCGGCCTGACAGGGAAATTGCAGCCTGAGAAGGACGAAGTCGATTCGTATCACTGTTCCCGATATCGGTCATCAGCCAGCGAAGTTAATCGGTCCGTCACACAGTTGAGGCGCTACGTATGCACGGCAAACCTAACCTGTAGTAATCCCCTCACCACTAAGGAGCACTTATGGTTGCGCACTACTTCATCGGCATTCTCTTCACCTTCGCCGCAGTGGCGGTCTTCGGCCCGTTGTACCTGGCCTTCCACCTGAACCACGAGGATCACAAGAAGGAAATTCACCGCACCCACCTGCGCGACAAGTTGCACCTGACCAACCTGTCGTTCCACAAGACCGTCCCCGTGGACATCAAGTGCCTCGACTGCGGCAGCCACGCGTTGACGCTCGAGCCCCAGATTGTGACCGCGGCGTAACGATTCACTCAATAAAAAAACCGGGCGCCAGTGGCGCCCGGTTTTTTTATTGCCACAACCTAGCTACGGGCCAACTGACGCAGCACGTAGTTCAAGACGCCACCGTGTCGGTAGTAGTCCGCTTCGGTGGGCGTGTCAATGCGCAGGCGCACGTTGAAGGTGAACTGCTCACCCGAGGTACGCGTCGCGGTGACCGGTACCAGCGGCACGGTCTGGCCTTCGTTCAATGGCGCGAGGCCGTGAATGTCGAACGTCTCGGTACCATCGAGCTCGTAGGTCGCGGCTGACTCACCGGCGACGAACTGCAACGGCAAGACGCCCATACCGACCAAGTTCGAGCGGTGAATGCGCTCGAAACTCTCCACGAGAACGGCCTTCACGCCCAGCAGGCGAGTGCCCTTTGCCGCCCAGTCGCGGCTCGATCCCGAACCGTACTCCTTGCCGCCCAGAATGACGAGGGGCGTACCCTCGGCCTGGTAGGCCATCGAGGCGTCGAAGATCGACATCTCGGTGCCTTCGGGGAACTTGGTGGTGACGCCACCCTCGGTGCCCGGCGCGAGCTGGTTGCGGAGTCGGATGTTGGCGAAGGTGCCTCGCACCATGACTTCATGGTTACCGCGGCGGGTGCCGTAGGAGTTGAAGTCACTCTGACTGACACCACCGTCAAGCAGGTAGCGACCGGCCGGCGTGGTGGCGCGGATGTTGCCCGCGGGGGAGATGTGGTCGGTGGTCACTGAGTCGCCCAATTTGGCCAGGGCTCGGGCACCGACGATGTCGCTCACGACACCGGGTTCCATGGTGAGACCGTCAAAGTAGGGAGGCAGCTTGACGTAGGTCGAGCGATCGTCCCAGCCGTAGGTCACGGCGTTGGTCGAAGGCACTTCCTGCCAGCGCTCGTCTCCACTGAAGGCCGCGGCGTAGCGCTCCTCGAACATCTCTGGCGTTAGCGAGGCGCGGACTGCCTCGGCGACTTGAGCGTCGGTGGGCCAGAGGTCACGCAAGTACACCGGCGCACCGTTCTCGTCCTCACCCAAGGGTTCGCTTGTCAGGTCGATGTCGATCGTGCCGGCGAGGGCGTAGGCCACGACCAGTGGCGGCGAGGCCAAGTAGTTCTGCTTCACGTCGGGGTGGATGCGACCCTCGAAGTTGCGGTTACCCGATAGCACGGAGACCACCGAGAGGTCGTGCTCGTTGACTGCTTCGGAAACACCGTCCAGCAGCGGTCCCGTGTTACCGATGCACGTGGTGCAGCCGTAACCGGCGAGGTAGAAGCCGAGGTCGTCGAGGGCGTCAACCAAGTTGGCGCGCTCGAGGTAGTCCATGACCACTCGCGAACCGGGTGCCAACGAGGTCTTGACCCAGGGCTTGGTGACCATACCCCGTTCGACGGCGGCCTTGGCGACCAAGCCGGCGGCGACGAGGACCGAGGGGTTCGACGTGTTGGTGCACGACGTAATGGCCGCCACGGTGACGGCGCCGTCGCGCAGCGTCTCCGCAGCGTCGATACCGGCGACTTCCTTCGGCTCGCGGCCGAGGGCATTACGGAAAGCACCACGAGCGCCCGACAACGACACGCGGTCCTGGGGGCGCTTTGGTCCCGCCAGGCTGGGCTCCACCGTTGAGAGGTCGAGGCTGACGTACTCGGAGTAAATGGGCTCAATCGCGTTCTCGTCGTGCCACAGGCCCTGGGCCTTGGCGTAAGCCTCGACGAGGGTCAGGTGGCTGGCACTGCGACCGGTGAAGGCGAGGTAGTCGAGCGTGACCTGGTCGATCGGGAAGATCGCACAGGTCGCACCATATTCGGGGGCCATGTTGCCGATGGTCGCGCGGGTCTCGAGCGACAATGACGTGATGCCGGCACCGAAGGCTTCGACGAACTTACCCACGACACCGTGCTTGCGCAGCAGTTCGGTGATGGTCAAGACGACGTCGGTCGCGGTGACACCTTCTCGCGGGGCGCCCGACAAACGAAGACCAACGACTGGTGGGATGAGCATCGAGGTGGGCTGACCGAGCATGCCGGCCTCGGCTTCGATGCCACCAACGCCCCAGCCGAGAACGCCGAGACCGTTGATCATGGTCGTGTGGGAGTCGGTACCGACGACCGTGTCGAGGTAGGCGACGCCCTCGTGGTCAAAGACCACGCGCGCGAGGTGCTCGAGGTTCACCTGGTGGCAGATACCCATGCCCGGAGGTACGACGCGGAACTGCTGGAGGCTGTTCTGAGCCCACTTGAGGAAGGTGTAACGCTCAATGTTGCGTTCGTACTCAATGTCGACGTTTTCCTCGTAGGAGCGTGGCGTACCGGTGTGTTCGAGGATGACGGAGTGGTCAATGACGAGTTCGACCGGAACGAGCGGGTTGATCTTGGCGGGGTCGCCACCAAGGGCGATAATGGCGTCACGCATTGAGGCGAGGTCCACCACCGCGGGCACGCCCGTCAGGTCCTGCATCAGGACACGGGCGGGGGTGAAGGCAATCTCTCGAGCGTCGTCTCCGGCGGCCTCACCGTGACGGGCGGGCGTCTCGGCCCAGCGGGCCAGGGCCTCAATGTCGGCGGCGCGGACCTTCACGCCATCCTCGTTACGCAGCAAGTTCTCGAGCAAGACCTTGATGGAGTAGGGCAGGTGGGCAATATCGAACTTCGCCAGACCGGCGGCGTTCAGCGAGAAGTACTTCAGGTCGCGACCATCGACGGTGAGTGTCTCGACGGCTCCGAAAGAATTGGGGGAAGTTGTCATACCCTCTATTCTGCCCTGTTTTTCGTTCACCATTCCGTCGACGCAGGGATAGTCGCCATCACGTGGGAGACTGGGAGGGTGACGTCTACTTACGACCTTCTCGCGGCCCGTTTGCGACCGGCCTTTGACGCCCTTCTCCCCGGCGCCGACCCGACCCTCCGTGTCTCCGATCGCAGCGATTATCAGGTAAATGGGGCCATGGCACTGGCCAAGGCACTCGGGGAGAACCCCCGCGCCGTCGCCGAGCGCCTGGTGGCTGACCTCGACATCGCTGACCTCGCCACCACCGAGATTGCCGGTCCGGGCTTCATCAATCTCACGCTGACTGCCGCACTACTTGACCAGCAACTTCGCACCTTGCTCGTCGATGACCGTTTGGGCGTCGATGAGGTGTCGGGCCGCACCGCGGTTATCGATTATTCCGCACCGAATGTTGCGAAAGAGATGCACGTCGGACATCTCCGTTCCACGGTTATCGGCGACGCGCTGGCCCGGCTATATCGGTTCAAGGGCTATACGGTGATTGCTCGAAATCACGTGGGTGACTGGGGTACCCCCTTCGGCATGTTGATTGAGCATCTGCTCGACCTTGGCGAAGAAGAGGCCATTGCCTCACTCGGCATCGGCGACCTCAATTCGTTCTACCGGTCGGCCAGGGAGAAGTTTGATGCCGACGATGCCTTCAAAGAGCGCAGTCGCCTTCGCGTGGTGCTGCTGCAGGGTGGCGATGAAGAAACCCTGAGACTCTGGCGCATCCTGGTGGCCGAATCGGTCGCCTACTTCACCGAGGTGTACGAAGCGCTCGACGTGACGTTGACACCCGCCGATGTCGTGGGGGAGTCGTTCTATAACCCCATGTTGAATGACGTCGTCCGAGACCTTGACGCTGCCGGACTCATCGTCGAAAGTGACGGGGCTCTCTGCGTCTTCCCCGAGGGCTTTATGACCCGCGAGGGCGACCCGCTTCCCGTCATCGTGCAGAAACGCGACGAGGGTTTTGGCTACGCTGCGACCGACCTGGCTGCCGTGCGCGATCGAGTCGGCGCCCTTGGGGGCACTGACCTGCTCTACGTCGTTGGTGCGCCTCAGGCCCAGCACTTCGCCATGGTGTGGTCGGTGGCGCGGGCCGCGGGATGGTTGCCGGACGACGTCCGCATCGAGCACATCGCCTTCGGTAGCGTGCTGGGACCCGATCGTAAGGTCTTCAAGTCTCGTAGTGGTGAGACGGTCAAGCTCATCAGCCTTCTCAATGAGGCTATTGAGAAGGCTGCGAGTACGTTGCTGGAGCGAAGCCCCGCTATGCCGGTCGAGCAGCGTACGGAGCTCGCCACCCACATTGGTCGTGGCGCGATTAAGTACGCCGATCTCTCCTCGGATCGCCAGCGCGACTACGTCTTCGATCTCGAGCGTATGGTGAATTTCGAGGGTGACACCGGTCCTTACTTGCAATACGCACACGCCCGCATTCGTTCAATTTTCCGTCGCCTCGAGGTGCCAGCGTCGTTCGACGACGTCCACTTCACGCTCATCGAGCCCGCCGAGCGTGCCCTCGCTCTGGCACTCCTCGGCTTCCCCGAGGCGGTCGATGGAGCGGTCGCCACGTGCCAGCCCCACCGCCTGACGGGGTACCTGTTTGAACTGGCGCAGCGCTTTACCTCTTTTTACGAAGCATGCCCCGTCCTGAGTGTCGACGAGCCATTTCGTAGTGAGCGGTTGGCGCTCTGTGACATCACGGCGCGGACACTCCGCCTCGGACTGGGGCTGCTCGGCATTTATGCCCCCGACCAGATGTAGGTGGTTGGCGTGTTGAGTGTGGCAACCATGACCGAACGAGTGATGCGGTGACGACTGCGCCATCACGTCGCGTGATGCTGGTGTGGGTGGGTGCTCTCACCAGTCTGTTGGCCGCCGTCTTGTGTGGTCTCGCAGTGGGGCCGACGCCCGTAGCGCCGTGGGGCGTGTTCACCTCGCTCTTGAGCCATCTCGGCATTGGTCACTCGTCACTCTCATCCTTCGATCAGACGGTGGTGTGGCAGTTGCGGGGCCCACGAATGGTGCTGGGCCTGCTCGCGGGGGCCATGCTGAGCGTGGCCGGCGGCACCTACCAGGGCGTCTTTCGCAATCCGCTCGCCGACCCGTACCTCCTCGGTGTCGCGGCCGGCGCCGGCCTCGGCGCAACCCTCGCGCTGGTGCACGACGGGAACGCCGTCAACGCCCCGACGTGGACACCGCTGGTTGCCTTTGTGGGCGCGAGTAGTGCCGTGGTGCTGACGTGGCTCATTGGCGGTCGCGGTCAGCGAGCCACAACGGCGACCCTGGTGCTGGCGGGGGTGGCGGTGGCCTCACTCTTCACCAGCGCACAAACCTTTCTGCAGCAGCAAGCCTCGGCTCAGTCCATCGCGCGGGTCTACATCTGGTTGCTGGGCTCACTCGCGGGGGCGAGCTGGTCGTCGGTGACCCTCGTGTTGCCCTACGTCGCGGTCTGCATTGCCGTGTGCGTGGTCGCGGGCCGCGCCCTCGACGTGCTGAGTCTCGGTGATGACGAGGCTCGCTCGGTCGGGCTCTCGGTGCGTCGCGTGCGACTCGTGGTCATCGCCGCCTCGTCACTCGGCACGGCGGCCATTGTGTCTGTGGTGGGCCTCATCGGCTTCGTCGGCATCATCGTGCCCCACGTGATTCGACTCCTCGTTGGAACGTCATACCGCCGGATATTGCCCCTGTCAGTGGTGGTCGGCGCGTCCTTCCTCGTGCTCGCCGACACCGTGGCACGCACCGCCTTGGCGCCGTCAGAACTCCCACTCGGTGTGGTGACGGCCGCGATAGGTGCGCCCGTTTTTGTTCTTATTTTGTCGGTGCGTCGGGGGCTGACGTCGTGAGCATTGTCGTTGAAAACCTCCACGTTCGCTACGGGACGACCACGGTGGTAGAGGGGGTCTCCTTTGCCGTCCCGGCCGGTTCGTGGACCACACTGATTGGCCCCAACGGAGCGGGGAAGACCTCGATTGTCTCGTCCGTGGTTGGTCTACAGCGAGTTGCTAGCGGCACCGTGCGCATTGAGGGTCACGACGTTCACAAACTCTCGGAACGCGTGCGAGCGGGCCTCGTGGCCTATGTTCCCCAGCGCCCCGTCATTCCGGTGGGTAGTACCGTCGCGGACTACGTCACACTCGGACGGACGGCCTCCCACGGCGTGTTGCGGGCCCCGTCGCCGTCGGACCGCCAGGTTGTTGACGGCGTGCTCGAGCGCATGGGCCTCGACACGTTCCGTCACCGTGAGGTCGGATCGCTCTCGGGCGGTGAACGCCAGCGTGTGGTGCTGGCGCGCACGCTCGCCCAGGGCACCCGCGTCGTGGTGCTCGATGAACCCACCGCCGGCCTCGACGTTCGCCACCAGCTTGAACTGCTTGACTTGCTGCGAAAGGAAGTCGTTGAGTGCCAGCTGACGGTGCTGGCCACACTGCACGACCTCACCACCGCCAGTCATTACGCCGACCACTTAGTCCTACTCAGTGTGGGGCGTATTGCCACTGCCGGAAATCCGGCTGATGTGGTGCGCAGTCCGGCACTAAGTGAAAGTTACGGCATGGCACTTCGCGTTGTGCATGTCGAAGGGCAGGACGTCGTTGTCCCGTTGCGGACGCAGCCGTAATTCGTCACACGTAATTCATACAGCGATAAAAACTCTTCAGGGGCGCCAACTAGGATTGGCGTGACCAAACGAAGGGAATTACTGTGCGTCGCACACGAATCGTAGCCACTATTGGACCAGCTTCAGAGAGTGACGAGGTCCTCCGCGGCCTCGCCGAGGCTGGCGTTGACGTCTTCCGTCTCTCGATGGCCCACGGCGACATTCCGTCGTGCATCGAGCGCCTCCGTCGCGTGCGCGCCGTTGCGCCAAACGTCGCCATCATGGTGGACATCCCCGGACCGAAGATTCGCGCCGGTTCGTTCGGCACCAGCCCCGTTGCGCTGCCTCACGGCCACCAGCTCGAGATCGTCGAAGCATTCGGTTCGACGTCGACCGCTGAGGTCATCTCGGTGGAGCGTGAGGGCGTCCTCGCCAACTTGAAGGTGGGCGACCGTGTGCACATCGGTGACGGTGGTACGTCGCTGCAGATTGTGGAAGTTGGCTCCTCCGTGGTGGCTCAGGTTGTGGCTGCCGGTTCGGTCATGGGCAAGCCGGGTCTGTCCTTCCCGTCGTCAATCTTGAATGACCACCTGCCAACCCCCGATGACGCCGATCGCATCGCCGCTCTCCGCGATGAAGAGTTCGAAATTCTCGCGGTCTCGTTCGTTCGCTCGGCCTTCGACATGGTGTCAGTCCGCACCGCGCTCGGACGGCCTGATGTTCTGATGATGGCCAAAATTGAAACCGAAGAGGGCATCAACAACCTGAGCGAAATTGTCGAGGTGACTGACTCGCTGATGGTGGCCCGTGGTGACCTCGGTGTGCGCCTGCCCATCGAAGACGTGCCCCACCTGCAGAAGCGTATTGTGCGCGCGGGTGTGCGCTTCGCCCGTCCCGTGGTCGTGGCGACGCAGATGCTCGAAACGATGACCTACGCCCAGGTCCCGACGCGCGCCGAAGTCACCGACGTTGCCAACGCCGTGCTCGACGGAGCGAGTGCCGTGATGTTGTCGGGTGAGACGGCCATTGGCCACGATCCGGTCAACGTGGTGCGCACGATGGACCGCATCATTCGCCGTGCCGAAGAATCTTTCGACTACGCCGCGTGGGGCGAGGGCCTCGAACTGCACCAGACCGTGGGCGACGACTCCAAGGCCGCCCGCATTACGGCCGCTATGACCGGTGCTGCCTGGCGCGCCGCCATGCAGGAGAAGGCCGTAGCACTCGTGGCCTGCACCCGTTCGGGTATGACGGCCCGCGCTATTTCGCGCTTCCGTCCACCAATGCCCATTGTGGCCATTACGCCGAAGGAATCGACCGCCCTGCAGCTGAAAGTGTCGTGGGGCGTCAACGACGTCATCGTGACGCCGGCGAACGACATCGACGTCCTGTGTGAACTGGCCGTTAAGTCGGTCACGGAATCGGGATTGGCGAAGTCCGGCGACGCAATCGTCGTGATGGCTGGTTCGGCGACCGGTGGTGCGCAGATCACTGACACCGTGCGTATGGTGACCATTCCGTAGTAGCAACGCTTTCGCAGTTGCGTGCCCCCCAGCGTCGCTGGGGGGCGCGTGCGTTAATGTGACGACGAGGAGCCAGGAGAGACCCGTGACCACTGCCGCATTTCGATCGCCACTGTTCGCTCTCGCGAACGACGTCGTTGAGTACGACGCGGCGCGCGACCCGATGTTCGCGACCGCTTCGGGTATCGCGGGCTACGACCACCTCCTCACTAACTTCTCGCCCGTCACGACGCCTGACGACATCGCCCGCCTCAACGAAGTAATCGCTGCTACCACCGCCCTCGAGCCAATCGACGACATTGACCGCGTGGGACAGGCCCTTATGATTGAGCGCCTGCAGTCACGGCTGGACCTGCTCGAATCAGGGGAGTCGGCACGCGTCTTTTCGGTGCTCACCTCACCCGTGGCCGAAATTCGCCAAGTCTTTGAAATCATGGACACGTCGAACACCGACGTTCTGACGGAACGACTGTTGGCCGTTCGGGGTGCCCTGGATTCTTGGAAGCTCACCCTTGACGAACTACGCGCCAAGGGAGAACTCCCGGCGCAGCGCCACGTTCGCGGGGTCGCCCAGCAGGCCCGCGCCTACGGCAATGGTTCCTACGAAGCGTTCGTCACGCGGGTCGTGGAGCAGCCGAGTGAGGCCCTGCTCGACGCGGCCCGCGACGCCGACGCGGCAAATGTATCCCTGGCCGCGTGGATGGAGGACTCGCTGGTGGCGAGTGCGCCCACCCGAGACGCTGTCGGCGAGGAACGCTACGCCCAGTGGGCGCGGTACTTCACCGGTGCCTCGCTTGACCTGCACGAACTCTACGAGTGGGGCTACGCCGACCTGCAGCGCATCGTGTCTCGCATGTTCGAGATTGCCGCGATTGTTGCGCCAGAAGCAACCACGTTGACCGAGGTGGCGGCCGTCTTCGACGCCGATCCCGCTCGCATGATTCACGGCACTGACGCCCTGCTGGAAAAGATGACGTCCTTCACGCACGACGCCATCGAGGCCCTCGACGGGACCTACTTCGATATGGACGAACGCATTCGCTTCTGCGACGCCCGCCTCGCCCCCGAAGGTGGATCGTTGGCGCCGTACTACATCGCGCCGAGTGAGGACCTGTCTCGTCCGGGTACCACGTGGTTCCCGACCAATGGTCGCACCGAATTCCGGTGGTGGCACCACGCGTCGACCTGGTACCACGAAGGCGTACCGGGTCACCACCTCCAGTGTGCGGTATCGGTGATTGAACACGAGCGACAGAGTCGTTTCCACCGCCTCGAAGCCTGGTGCAGCGGCTACGGCGAGGGCTGGGCCCTCTACGCCGAACGTCTCATGCATGAACTGGGTTTCTTCAGTGACATCGCGGACGAATTCGGTCACCTCTGCGACCAGGGTCTACGCGCCGCTCGCGTGGTGGTGGACATTGGGATGCACCTCGAGTTACCCGTCCCCGAGGGCTTCTGGCCACTCGGCTCGCTCGGTGACGTCAGTGGTCAGACCTGGACGGCTGAGATGGCGGTGCTGGTCTTAGAAGAACTCACGCTCCAGAGTCACGACATGTCCGTCTCGGAAGTCGACCGCTACCTCGGATGGCCCGGTCAGGCCATCTCCTACAAGGTTGGTGAGCGAGTGTGGTTGCGGGCTCGCGAAGACGCCCGCATGCGGCTAGGTGACCAGTTCTCGCTTCGCGCCTTTCACAATTACGCCCTCGCCCTCGGACCAATGGGGCTGGACCCCTTCGAGGCGGAAATGCGTCGTTGGGACGGGCGCTAGCGACGCGTTGTCGGTAGCTCGGCCTCGATCATGTCGAGGATGCGGTCAACGTCGGCACAGGTCGCGAGCGGGTTCATGAAGGTGCACTTGAGGGCGGCTCGTCCCTTAATCTCAGTCCGGCCCAAAATGGCCTCACCCCGAAGCAACAGCTGTTGCTGCACCAGACGCAAGGACTCGGCGTCGTAGCCGGGGGCGTCAAAGACGCACGTGACCCCGTGAATGGGGCTCACCAGCGCAAACGCGTCGCGCGCGATGACCTGGTCACCGCAGTAGGTGGCGAGGGAGACCAGGTGCTCAATCATGGCGGTGAAGGTGGAGCGACCGATGGTTCGCAGGGAAGCGACGACCTTGGCCGCGTCGAAGCGACGCGAGGTGTCGAGGGAACGTCCGACCAAATTGACCATGCCGTCGAGCTCGTCGCCCCGGTCCAGGTAGTTGGACTTCACCCGCAGAAGATTGAAACTGGTCTCGTCGCGCACCACGAGGGCGGAGGCGTTAAAGGGCTGCCACCAGAGTTTGTGAAAGTCGACGGTTACCGAGTCGGCCATCGCGATGCCGGTGAGTCGTGTCCGCAAGGCGGGCGACATGATGAAGGAACCGGCGACGGCACCGTCGACGTGGAACCACGCCCCGAGGGCGCGTGCCCGCTCACCAATCTGGTCGAGTGGATCAATCGCCCCGAGGTCGGTGGTGCCGGCGGTCCCGACGAGAGCGATGATGCTCAGCCCCTCGTGCTGCAGAGATCGAATTACCTCGTCGAGGGCGGCGATGTCCATAGCACCAGCCTCGGTAGTGGGCACGGTCACGACGGCGTCGCGTCCGAGGCCCAGCTGTCCGGCGGCTCGTTGGACGGAAAAGTGGGCCTGATCAGAACAGAGAATGCGCCACTGGTGGGCTTCAGGCGGCAGACCCGACTTGAGAATGTCGACGCCGAGGGCCGCTCCGGCGTGGGAGCGGGCCAGGGTAATGCCGAGCACGTTCGAAGCGGTGCCTCCCGAAGTCATGACACCAGTTGACGTCGCTGGGAAGCCCAGCTGGTGGCCGAGCCAGCCCATGAGGTGCAACTCGAGAGCGGTGGCCATGGGGGCCTGGTCCCAGGAATCCATGGACTGATTAGTCGTGGCGATGGCCATTTCGGTCACCACGGCTGAGAGGGTGGTCGGCGGGTGGAGGTGAGCTACCGTCGCGGTGTCGGTCGGGACGACACCGTGGGCCCAGACCGTGGTGCCGAGTTCCTGCAACACCGTCGCAAGGTCCACACCCTCATCGGGACAGATGTCAAGGGAGCGGACTCGTTCGTGAAGCTCGAGTGGCGCCACTGACGACCGTGGGGCGTCGAGTGACTGATCAAGCGAGTTGATTACACCCAGGGCCGCCTCGGTCAGCCGCTCGCGACCGGCGTCGTCAGTGCTCGCGAAGAGCGTGGACCAGGTCACTGGGCCACCATGACGTCGGCCACCGCGGCGCGTAGTCGGCCGAGACCGTCGTGCAGTTGGTCGTCGGTCATGATCAGGGTCGGCAACAACTTCACAATGGTGTCGCCGCGGCCACACACTTCGACGATGAGCTGGCGCTGAAAGGCGGCCTGGGAGATCGCCTCGGCGAGTGGGGTGTCGAAGGTGTTGAGGCCAGCGAGCATGCCGTTGGCCTGCACCTTAAAGCGACCGGGTCCGAACTCTTCGACCATGCCGGTGAGGGCGTCACGAACAATAGACCCCTGGCGTTCGGTGTTCTTCTGAAAGGTGTCGTCCTGCCAGTAGTTCGCAAGCATCGCGGCCGAGGTGGCGAAGGCCAAGTTGTTACCGCGGAAGGTGCCCGAGAACTCACCGGGACGCCAGGCGTCGAGGGAGGTGCGCACCAGGTTGATCGCCATGGGGAGTCCCAGACCGCTAATGGACTTCGACACCGTGATGATGTCGGGGTCGAGTCCGCTGGCCTCGTGGGAGAAGAAGGGTCCGGTGCGACCAACGCCGGCCTGAATTTCGTCGGCAATAACGAGCACGTCGTAGCGGGTGGCGAGTGCGCGCACCGCGGCGAGGTACGCCGGATCGAAGGGGCGACAACCACCCTCACCCTGCGTGGGCTCGATCAAAATGGCGCCGATACCCTCGCCGTTGATGGTACCCCGCAGGGTCTCCTCCAGCAGCGTGAGATCGGCGTCGTTGACGTGCTCGACGAAGGGCAGGGCGACGAAGTGACCCACGTGCGAGACCGAGGGGCGTGGCGCCATTGACTCCGAGACGGAGGCGGCCCGCAGGCTCATGCCGTGATAGCCACCGGTGAAACCGATTACCCCGTGCTTACCCGTTACGCGGTAGGCCAACTGGAGAGCCGCCTCGACGGCCATTGCGCCCGTCGGTCCCACCGTTTGGACCACCATGTCGAGTTGGCGGGGCGCCAGCAGGTGGGTGTGGACGGCGTTGAGGAAATCGCGCTTTTGTTCGGTGAAGGTGTCGAGGCTGTGGAGCAGCTTGCCGCTGCGCAGGTGTTCGATGGCCAGATCGACGAAGAGGGGATTGTTGTGGCCGTAGTTCAATACGCCAGCCCCGGCGAAGAAGTCCAGGTACTCCGTGCCGTGTTCATCAGCAATGAGTGGTCCACGGGCCGAGGTAAAGACCGTCGGCCACCTCCGGCAGTAGTAGCGCACATTCGATTCCAGTTGGTCGAAGATGGTCAACACGGGTTCCTCTCTATGGGGAGCGTCGGTTGCGTGCGTGCGCTCAGTGGTTTGTGGGGTTTGGACCTTGCCAGTACTCGATGGATAGTTGCACTTCAGCCGAACAAAGAACGCCGCGATTCGTCACGGGGCAATTTGGCCGGAGCAAAGTATTGCACACGGGGGTGGCTCGTTGGCCGAAAAAAATGTGAACGTGGGGTAAGAATTCTTCATCACGCGTAACTGCGATTGTGAGGCATCACGACCACGAGCGTTGGTGGGGCCACTGCTACATTCGCACCATGGGTTCATCCAACGCTGCCGCGCATTTCGTGGGGTGCCGCGCGCGGACCAACGAGTCGGTGTGAAGCCCCATGGCCGTACTCGCCATTGACCAAGGAACCTCGGGAACGAAGGCAATAGTCGTCGACGATGACGGGGTCATCCTCGGCGACGCGCTTGCCCCAGTCCGCCCCACCTACGGTGACGACGGCAGCGTGGAAGTTGACCCGCTCGCGTTATGGCAGTCAGTGCTCGACGCGGGTCGCGCGGCCATCGCCATGAGTGGTGTTGTGCCCACCACGGTGGCGCTGGCCAATCAGGGTGAGACAGTCCTGGCGTGGGACCCCGTGACGGGTCGACCCTTATCGACGGCTCTCGTATGGCAGGACCGTCGCGCTCAAGGCGTCTGTGATGAACGGCGCTATCTCGAGGTCCGCGTTCGCGCCCTGACCGGCCTCGAACTCGATCCCTACTTTTCGGCGCCAAAGATGACGTGGTTGCGGCAGCACGTCACCACCCAGGGGGTGGTGACCACGTCGGACAGTTGGTTGATTCACCAACTCTGCGGTGCATTTGTTACCGACAGCTCAACGGCGAGCCGTTCGCTCGTCTTCGACGTCGCGCGAGCGACGTGGGACGAGGAATTGGTCGCCGGCTTCGGGCTCAACGCCTCCGACCTCCCTCGTCTCGTGGCCTGCGACGAAGTGGTGGGGGAGACCACGGCCTTTGGACCACCGATGAAGGTCGGTGGACTCATCGTGGACCAGGCCGCGGCGTTACTAGCCCAAGGGTGCGTGGAGCACGGGATGGCCAAGTGCACCTTCGGAACGGGGGCATTTCTCCTCGTCAACGCCGGTGACCACGACGTCCGCTCGAGTGCCGGTCTGACCACCTCGCTGGCCTGGCAGATTGGCGCGGTGCGGCGTTACTACATGGACGGACAGGTCTACGCCGCCGGGTCGGCGTTGCGCTGGTTGACCAGCATCGGCGTCCTTTCCGCCACGGAGGCACTCGACCAGGAGTCGGCCGATGACGCGCACGGCGTGTTCTGCGTTCCGAGTCTCGCTGGCCTCGCGGCGCCGTGGTGGCGGGCCGAGGCCCGCGCCAGTGTCGATGGTCTCTCGCTCGCGACGGAGCGAGGTCACCTCATCAAGGCCGTGCTCGACGGTATCGGCGCCCAGATTGCTCAGATTGTCGAGGTCATGGGCCAGGACCTGGCGCGCCCACTGGACGTGCTGCGGGTTGACGGGGGACTTACCCAGTCGCGCCAACTCCTCCAGTCGGTAGCCGATATCGCTCAAGTGACCATTGAGGTCTCGCCACAGGTCGATGCGACCGCCCGCGGCGCGGCTCTGCTGGCCCGCATGATCGACGGCTCCGCGACGCTCGAAGACGCCGTTGCAGCACCGTCGATGGGCGATAGCGTGACACCCAACTGGTCCGCTGACCGGGCCCTGACCTTTCGATCGGCCTGGCGTGAACGAGTCCAACCACGAGAAGGGAACTAACGGTGCCGGTGCTGCGCGATCACGACGCTGTGTTGCCGACTCGATGTGACGTTGCCGTCATCGGGGCCGGCCTCGTGGGTTCGGCGCTGGCGCAAGCGCTCAGCGGACTGGACTGTTCGGTGGTGCTGCTCGAGGCCAAAGGTGACGTGGGTGACGCGACCAGTAAGGCCAATACCGCGTTGCTGCACACCGGCTTTGACGCCACGCCGGGCAGCCTCGAATCGCGCCTCGTCCGTCGTGGGTACGAACTCCTCTCCGCGTACGCCGGCCACACCGGCATTCCGGTGGAGCGCGTCGGTGCGGTACTGGTCGCCTGGAGTGACGAAGAGTTCGCTTCGCTTCCGACCTTGCGCGATAAGGCCATCGCCAACGGCTACCACGACTGCGCGCTCATCGACGCCGACGAGGTCTACCGCCGCCTTCCCGCCCTCGGCCCCGGAGCCCTCGGAGGACTGACCGTTCCCGATGAGTCGTTGATCTGTACGTGGACCACGTCACTGGCCCTCGCCACCGATGCGGTACAGCGGGGTGCCCTGCTCGCCCTCAACACCATGGTGACCGGTGCGGAGGTGGGGGAGAGCGAGACCATTCTGGCGACGTCACGGGGAACGCTGGCCGCCACCTGGGTCGTTAATGCCGCCGGACTTGGCTCTGACGTCATTGACCACCTCTTCGGCTACGACCGCTTTACGATCACCCCTCGTCGGGGTGAGCTGCTGGTCTACGACAAGTTGGCGCGCCCCCACGTGCCCCACATTGTTCTCCCGGTGCCGTCGTCGGTGGGGAAGGGCGTACTCATTAGCCCCACCATCTACGGAAACGTGATGCTCGGACCGACCGCGGAGGACCTGCGTGACCGCACCGATAGTGCGACGTCGGCATCGGGCATCGAGTTTTTGCTGACCAAGGGGGCCAAAATAATGCCCTCGCTGCTCGAGGAGGAAGTCACGGCCTCCTATGCCGGCCTTCGGGCCGCGTCCGAACATAAGGACTACGTCGTCGACGTGGACGCTACCCAGCGTTACGCCGTGGCCGGCGGCATTCGCTCCACCGGCCTCACGGCCTCGATGTCCATCGCCGAGTACCTCGTGGCGGCCATGCGTGACGCCGGCTTCGTCGCGACGGAAAAGGCCACGCTCCCCCCACCGCCACGAATGCCGAATCTGGGTGAGGAGAGTCTGCGGCCTTTCGCCGACGTGGCGGCCATCACCGCCGATCCCGCCTACGGCGAGATTGTCTGTTTCTGCGAGCGCGTGACGGCCGGGGAGATCCGCGACGCACTCTCGTCAGTCATTCCGGCCGCGTCCCTCTCGGGGCTGCGCCGTCGCACCCGAGCGACGAATGGTCGGTGTCAAGGCTTCTTCTGCGGTGCCGACGTTCTGGCCCGACTCGAGGCCGCGGTTGAGGGGCACTCGTGACCCGACACTCGTCGACTCCTCCCGAGGTTTCGATTCTGACGCCCGACGTGCTCATCATCGGTGCCGGTCCCTCCGGACTCTCCGCGGCCACCGAACTGGTCAAGCGAGGTCATCGCGTACTGGTCGTGGAGCGCGAGGCGGTGGCCGGCGGCATCCCGCGGCACTGCGCTCACAAGGGATTCGGTATCCGTGATCTCCACCGCGTCCTCGACGGTCCCACCTACGCCGAGCGACTTGTTGAGAATGCACGTCAGGCCGGCGTCACCATCTGGACCAACGCCATGGTCACGGACTGGTCGGCGTCGTCCGGTGCGACCATTACCAGCCCGCACGGGCGCTTCCACGTCACCCCGCGGGCAACCATCCTGGCGACTGGCGCCCGTGAGCGTCCGCGGGCGGCTCGACTCCTGCCGGGCGATCGTCCCTCGGGCATCTACACGACGGGCCAGTTGCAAAACAGTGTGCACCTGCACCACCAGCGCGTGGGATCGCGGGCCGTTATTCTCGGGGCCGAACTGGTGAGTTTCTCCGCCGTCATGACCCTGCGCGAAGCAGGCTGTCGCACTGTGGCGATGGTGACCGAGCACCCTCGCCCCGAGGCCTACGCTCCCGTCGCCACGGCTGGGAGCCTGCTCTTCCGTTTCCCGGTACTCGTGGGACATCGGGTGACTCGCATCATTGGTCGTACACAGCTCGAGGGTATTGAAGTGGAGAACGTGGCCACCGCACAACGCCGCGTCATCGCGTGCGACACCCTGATTACTTCGGGCGACTGGGTGCCCGATCACGAACTGGCCCGCATGGGTGGTCTCATGATGGACCACCACAGTAAGGCACCCATTGTCGATACCGGCCTGCGCACCGGTACGCCCGGCGTGTTCGCCATCGGCAACCTGGTGCACCCGGTGGATACGGGTGACGTGGCGGCGCTGGATGGAAGGCACGTGGTCGCCAGCGTCGAACAGTGGCTGTCGGGCGCGACGGCTCCGGCCACCACTCGCATACTCATCCCCGCCGGCATCTTGACCTGGATCGCACCGAGTCAATGGGGAGAGCCGGTGGCTCGTCCCAGCCGAGGACGGTACCTCGGGTGGGTTGAGGGCTTCGCGCGCTTTCCGCGCATTACCGTCCGTCAAGACGGCCGCGTCGTCACGACAAAGCGGCTGCTTTGGCCGGCGGTGCCGGGTCGGCTCTTTCGGATGCCGTCGACGCTTCTGCGCGGCGTCACCGCAAGTGGCGGTGACGTGACCATCGAGGTGCAGTAGTCACCTTCCCTCCATACAGTTCTTCCCTTGGTAGTTTGGAGTGCAAGCGCTTGCACTCTGAAGGTCAGGTTGGTGAGGACGTGGAGGACCGTGATGACGGGAAACGCAAAAGCCTCGAGGTTCCGCCCGAGCAGGCCGTGGCGCGACGCCGTCTTGTACCAGGTGTACCCGAAGAGCTTCGCGGATGCGAACGGCGACGGCATCGGCGATATCCCCGGCATGGTGGCCCACCTGGACTACATCGCGTCCCTCGGGGTCGACGCGGTGTGGGTCTCGCCGTGGTACGCCTCACCCATGAACGACGGTGGGTACGACATCAGCGACTACCGCCAGGTTGATCCCATCTTCGGCACCAACGATGACGCGGTGGCCTTTATCGATGGGTGCCACCAGCGCGGCCTCGGCGTCGTTATGGACCTGGTCGCGAACCACTGTTCCATCGAGCACGAGTGGTTTCGGGCGGCACTTCGTAGTCCCGCGGGGTCGCCCGAGCGACAGTGGTTCTATTTTCTCGATGGTCGTGGGGAGAACGGTGCGGAGCCACCAACCGACTGGATCAGCGTCTTTGGCGGAAGCGCCTGGACGCACGAATCAGCGGTGGGTGGTGCGGGAGGGCAGTGGTACCTCAACCTGTTTGACTCCAGTCAGCCGGACCTCAACTGGGGCAATCCACTGGTCGCTGAGGCGTTCGACGAGATTATTCGTTTCTGGTGCGACCTCGGCGTTGACGGCTTTCGCCTCGACGCCATCCCCGCCATCGGGAAGACGGAACCCTTTGGCGACATCGGTTTCACGCCCGGTCAACAGTGGGACGCCCCACACTGGCCACCCATGCCCTTCTGGGATGCTGACGGGGTGCACGAAGTGATGCGCCGCTGGCGCACCATCGGCGACTCCTACGACCCACCACGACACTTGATTGGTGAGGTTCTCGTCGGAAGCAATGAGCGCCTCGCCCACTACGTCCGACCCGACGAACTGCACAGTGTTTTTTCGATTGGCGTTTCGACGGTGACGTGGGACGCCGACGCGCTGAGTCGATTCATCACCGACATGAGCAACGCGATTGCCCCCACCTCGTCGTGGCTCACGTGGACGTTGTCGAGCCACGACGAAGTCCGGACCGCCTCGCGGTACACCGATGCGGCCGTCACCGGACTTGTCGACGACGAACTCGGTCGCGCGAGGTCTCGGGCACTTCACATGGTGCTCTTCGCACTTCCGGGCGCCGCGTGCCTCTACCAAGGTGAGGAGCTAGGACTGAGTCAGGTCACTGATATTCCCGACGAACTGCTTCAGGACCCTATTTTTCTCCGCACTGGAGATCGTCGACTGTCGAGAGACGGGTGTCGGGTGCCAATGCCGTGGACCCGTGATGGTGCAACGCTGGGGTTCAACGATGGGCGCAGGTCGTGGTTGCCGCAGCCACCGGAGTGGGGGGTGCTTTCCGTCGAACAGCAAGAATTGAACTCGACCTCGTTCCTTCGTTTCATGCGCGAAGTGATTGCTCTGCGGCAGTCATTGGTTGCCACTCTGCCTTTGGCAGGTAGGTGCGAGGAGAGCAATGGCATCCTCGTCATTGAGCGTGGCGCCACCTTCCGATGCTTGTTGAATGCTGGAACGACATCTGCTCCTCTCCCGGCGGGATGGCGCCGACTCCTCTCGTCGCAAGCACTCGATGAAGAAGGGCTCCTAAGCCCCAACGGCGCGGTGTGGTTAGCGAGGGGCTAGCAACCGAGTCGCCGGATCAACGGTAGGTAGTAGCAAACAACCCAGCGAGTAGCGCCATCCTCGCGTGATCCTCGCGCACCGAAACCAGTGATGCGACGAACTACTACGCCGGTTCGACTGGACCGGCCTGGATGGTCACTACCTCGGTGCGGGGAATGCTCTGAATTTCATAACGGCGAGCACGTCAGGCTCGTGCCTCGCCAGTAGCGTCCGCAGCCTCCGTGACCCTTCGTCGAACTGTTTCACGACTGCGTACACACTGGAAATTCACCGTGCGAGAGCGCGTCACTGGAACACTTTGATTATTACTTCCTTCTTAGTTCAAATGAAGGCTGCGACTCGAATCAAGGGGGAGAATTGGAAGTGAGAGCGAAAGAATCGAGCCAACATGAATGCTTTGCGTCGAGGTGTGCGAAATGCCTTTAGAAATACGATGAGATCGGTTGGCGTTGTCGTTATCCTGGCCGTGGCCATTGCCCTGTCGATATCGATGTTGATAGCTCGCTCCGCAGTGACAGCGAAAATCAACTCCGTCCGTTCAACGACCGGAACGACGGTGACCATTTCGCCAGCCGGATTTTTCGGCTTTAGTGGCGGCGGCACCCCACTCGAGCAAACGAAAGTTGATGCCCTACTCAATCTGCCTAATGTGGTGGCGCTCCAAGCGACGCTCAGTGAAGAGCTCTCTTCAAGCCAAACCTCGCTAAAGACGCCAACACCAACTGGTTTCCTGGGCCAGCGATTCGGTCAAGGGTCCTTCTCTGGATCGGGTGGTGGATTCGGAGGCAGTACTCACTCCTTTATCTTGCCCGTTCGTGTCATTGGTACTAATGACCCCGGCACGGCAGTCACTGGTGGCGCCAACGGCGGTGGGACCGAGAAGCTCGTGCGTGGTGCGGCGTTCGTACCAACCTCAAACGCCGATGTCGCCGTCATTGGCCAAACGCTGGCGACGAAGAATAAGTTGAGCGTTGGCTCAACATTCACCGCGTGGAGCACCAAGATCTCCGTAGTCGGTATCTATACCTCGGGATCTTCCTTCGCTGACGCCGACGTTTTGATGCCGCTCGCTACCGTACAGCGTCTTGCTTCGGCGAGCAATCAGTTGACCGGTGCGACGATTACGGTTAACAACATCAGCAATGTTTCAAGCGTCGCCACGGCCGTATCTAAGGCGCTTGGATCCAACGCTTCGGTCACTTCGACCGAACAGACGGTGGCGGCACAGCTCGCTCCGCTGGACTCAGTCAAGTCAATTTCGACCTACACCTTGTTCGGTGCCGTAGCCGGTGCCGCATTGATTCTGCTGCTTTCGATGCTGATGATTGTCCGCGAGCGTCGTCGCGAAATCGGCGTTCTCAAGGCGATCGGTGCGACTAATGGGTCTGTAATTACGCAGTTCGTGGCGGAATCAACAACCTTCACATTGCTTGGTGCACTCGTGGGCCTCGTCGGTGGTGTCGCACTCTCGAACCCCATTACGTCAGCACTCGTGAACGCGTCGACTACCGCGCAGACCGGCTTTAACGGCTTCGTGCGTCCGGGTGGCGCCGGCGGCTTCGGTGCCGGCGGAAACGGCTTTGCCCCTCCGGGTGGCGGTGGGCATTTTGGAGGCGGCTTCGGCTTCCACTTCCACGGGTTCGCCAATACGTTGACCCAACTTCACACCTCCGTGGGCTGGTCAACTCTGGTCTTCGCGCTCATCATGGCGATTGTGATCGCATCTATCGGAAGCAGTGTGGCCGCGAGCACCATTGTTCGAATCAGTCCCGCCGAAGTATTGAGGAGCGAGTAATGCTGCAGGTCACCAATTTGAATAAGTCGTTCCGGACCTCGGCAGGTGAAGTTCACGCTGTCAAAGACGTGACCTTCAGCGCCAAGAACGGCGAGGTCGTCGCCATTGTCGGCGCTAGCGGTTCGGGCAAGTCCACCCTGCTGTCACTCCTCGGGCTACTTGACACACCCGACAGCGGCACGATCAACGTTAACGAGCGGCCACTGGCGTCGCTCGACAGCGCCGGCCGCACCAAGTATCGGGCGACCCAAGTGGGCTTTGTGTTCCAGCAATTCAACCTCGTGCCGAACTTGACCGCCCGTGAAAACGTAATGCTGTCTCTCGAGTTCGCTCAGTGGCCGAAGAACGATCGAGCGCAGCGCGCCGACGCGATGCTGGCAATGGTCGGCCTCGACAAGTCAAAGGCCGACCGCCGACCAGCCAAACTTTCGGGCGGTGAACAGCAGCGCGTTGCGATTGCCCGCGCCTTCGCCGCTCAGCCCGAAATCATTTTGGCCGATGAGCCCACCGGTTCGCTCGATCGGGCGACGGGTCAGAAGATTGTGGCACTCCTGCACGAAGCGGCCGAAAGTCAAGGAGCAACGGTGCTCGTAGTCACTCACGACGAGAAAGTAGCCGCCCAGGCCGACCGCCGTCTCGAAATTGAGGATGGCACGCTCGTCGAGCTCGCCTGACGACACTGGGGCCAGCATTTTCGATGCCCTGAGAACCCGATGACAGACGTAGTCAGTACTGTGTGTTGCACCGGCCCGCGGTTGTCTACTCGAACGGCGACGACCACGTGATGGCTGAATCTTCAACGCAACACATGCAGTTCTAACAGTGCCCCCGGCAGGAATCGAACCTGCGCACATGGCTTCGGAGGCCAATGCTCTATCCCCTGAGCTACGGGAGCGTGAATACGAGTCTACCGGTCCGTCCGAACCGGTTTTCCGGTGGCGCCAAGAAAGTGCCAACTATCATGGAGAGACTGCAGCTGCTGCTGTCCGCCTCAACGTCGAGCGGCCATTCGGTCGCGAAATTCGTATTTTGCCTGACGAGGAGAGTCTGTGAAGCCAATTTCAGCCGCCGTGCTTCCCGACACGGCCGTCCTCTCAACCGACAATTCGTTTGTCGGGGGTGTCTCGTTGCGATCGCTGGCCGAGACCTACGGCACGCCACTCTTCGTCTACGACGAAGCAACCCTGCGTGCACGTTGCCGCGAGGCGGTCGCTCTGTTTGACGACGGCGTGGCCTTCGCGTCGAAGTCCTTTCTTTGTGGTGCCATGGCTCGATTAGCCGCCGACGAGGGTCTCTGCATTGACGTCGCCACCGGCGGGGAGCTTGACCTCGTGCTCCGTAGTGGGGTAGCCGCGCGCCGCATCATTCTGCACGGTAATAACAAGAGTCGCGACGAGATTGCTCGCGCCCTCGAGGTCGGGGTACACCGCATTGTGGTGGACAATAACGACGACATTGACGCCATCGCCGACCTTCTCGCCCCTGGGGCCACCGCCCACTGCCTCATTCGGGTCACGCCCGGGGTAGAAGCCCACACTCACGACTTCGTCCGTACGGGTCACGAGGACACCAAGTTCGGTTTCACCGTGGCGACCGGTGCGGCGCGCGCGGGTATTGAGCGACTCAAGGCACTACCCGGTGTCGTCCTGCACGGCGTACACGCGCACATTGGTTCGCAAATATTTGGTCCGGAGGGGTTTCTGGAGGCCATTGACATCTTGGCTGATTTCATCGCCAACGATGACTTTGACGAACTCTGTATTGGCGGCGGCCTCGGGGTGGCCTACGTCGAGGGCGAAGAGGCCCTGTCGATCACGGCGTGGGGACAGATGGTTCGTGCAGCCGTAGCGGCCAAGGGACTCAGCCATCTTCGCCTGCTAGCCGAGCCGGGTCGATCGATTGTCGCCCAAGCGGGCATGACGCTCTACCGCGTTGGGGCCGTGAAGCCCGTGACGCAGCGGACCTACATGGCCGTCGACGGTGGCATGAGTGATAACCCCCGTCCGGTGCTCTACGGCTCGGGGTACGAGGCCTTCGACATCGGCCGCCCTCTCGCCGAGCGGACGCAGACGGTGCGGCTGGTCGGGAAGCACTGTGAGAGTGGGGACGTGCTCATCGACGAAGCGTGGCTGCCCGCTGGCACCAAGCGCGATGACATCATCGCGACACCGGTGACCGGTGCCTACGGTTACGCCATGGCCTCGAACTACAACCGCGTGCCCCGCCCCGCGGTCGTCTTCGTGGCCGACGGACAGGCTCGTATCGTGCTGCGACGTGAGACCTTCGACGACCTCGCGGCGCTAGAAATCGACAATGGCTGACGTGCGACACCGGTTAGCCTTAGAGTCATGACTTCGTCGCACGTGCGCATCGGCGTGATTGGTGCTGGCTTTGTGGGGAGTGCACTCGTCGCCGCTCTGTTAGATCAAGAGCGTCACGTTGCCCTCGTCGACGCCGCCACCGGAACCCTCGAACTCGTGGGCGTCGCGGTTCGCGACGTCACCAAACCTCGTCCCGGTGTGCCCATCGAATTGCTGACCGATGACGCGCTCGGACTCGCCGCTCGCGAGGACGTCGACATCGTGGTCGAACTCGTCGGTGGCATCGAACCCGCCAAGACCTACATTGAAACGGCCCTGCGCCGTGGCGCCTCAGTCGTCACCGCGAACAAGGCCCTCATAGCCGCCCACGGCACCGCCCTGGCGTCCCTGGCCCACGAGCACGGCGCCGACCTGCACTATGAAGCGGCAGTCGCCGGGGCCATTCCCATCATTGCGGCGCTGCGTAGCTCATTGGCCGGTGAAAAAATCACTCGGGTGCTCGGCATCGTCAACGGCACGACCAACTTCATCCTGTCGAAGATGACGTTGGAGGGGCTGGATTACGGGACCGTTTTGGCCGAAGCCCAGGCGCTCGGCTACGCCGAGGCCGACCCCACCGCCGACGTCGAAGGCTTCGACGCCGCCGCCAAAGTGCAGATCCTGTCGTCACTCGCCATCGGTACGTCGCTGCAGGGTGAGGAAATCTCCCGCGAAGGCATTTCGTCGATTCGGGCCCTCGACGTCGACTTCGCCCGACGAAATGGCTACGTGATCAAGTTGATTGGTGTCGTGGAGCGGGTGGGGGAGTGGGGTGTCTCACGCCGTACGCACCCGGCCTTGGTGCCCGTCACACACCCGTTGGCCTCGGTGAATGGTGCCCTTAACGCGGTGTTTGTTGAAGGACAGAATGCCGGTCCCCTCGTCTTTATGGGCCCCGGCGCTGGTGGTCAGCCCACCGCCTCGGCCGTACTCGGCAACGTCTTGCACGCCGCCCGCAACCGCAACGCCGGTCGTCACGACGTACCCTTCACGGTTGATGACCGTCTCCACAACGTCGACATTGCCGACCTGTCGAGCGTCTTCTACATCAGCCTCGACGTGGTCGATGAACCCGGCGTGTTGGCACAGGTGGCCTCGGTCTTCGCCCAACACCACGTCTCGATCATGTCGATGGAGCAGTCGGGTCTCGCGAGCGACGCTCGATTGAATTTTGTAACCCACGAAGCAAAGACCAGTGACATCGAAGCGACGCTGGCGGATCTGCGGGGCATCGCAGCCGTCGAGTCCATTGGTGCCTGCCTACGAGTGATTGGAAGCGCCGCATGACCGGCTGGAATGGATTACTGCACGAGTACGGCGAGTACCTCGACCTGCGGGGAGTGACGGACATCGTCACCCTGCACGAGGGCAACACCCCCTTGATCTACGCAGAGCGCCTTTCCGAGCGCCTCGAAGCCAAGGTCTACCTGAAGTTTGATGGTCTGAATCCGTCAGGCTCGTTCAAGGACCGCGGTATGACAATGGCTATTACCAAGGCCAAGGCCGCCGGGGCCCAGACCGTTATCTGTGGTTCGACTGGTAACACGTCAGCCGCCGCCGCGGCCTACGCCGCCAAGGCCGGTATGGACTGTGTCGTGCTCGTCCCCGAAGGCAAGATCGCCATGGGTAAGTTGGCCCAGGCCATTGTCTACGGCGCCAAGGTCTTGCAGCTACGCGGCAACTTTGACCAGGCCCTCAACCTGGCGCGCGAGATCACTCAGTACCTACCCATCACTATCGTGAACTCGATTAACCCTGAGCGCATCGAAGGGCAGAAGACGGCTGCCTTCGAACTCGTCGACGTGCTCGGCGACTCGCCCGACATCGTCTCGATTCCCGTGGGCAACGCCGGTAACATCACCGCTTACTGGCGCGGGTTCTTGCAGTATCAGTTCCTCGGCAAGGCCACCAAGCTGCCCAAGATGTGGGGCTTCCAGGCGGCCGGTGCGGCTCCGATTGTGCTCGGCCACCCGGTGGAGCACCCTGAAACTATCGCTACGGCCATTCGCATCGGCAACCCAGCGAGCTGGGTACCGGCGCTCGACGTCATCAACGAGTCACACGGTGACATTCGTGCGGTGACCGACGAAGAAATCCTCGAGGCCTACCGCTTCGTGGCCCGCTACGAGTCGGTGTTCTGTGAGCCCGCCTCGGCGGCGTCAGTGGCGGGACTCCTCAAGTTCGGCGTACCGAAGGATTCCACGGTTGTCTGCGTGTTGACCGGTAACGGTTTGAAGGATCCCGACATCGCCCTGTCGAACGTGGTCATGCCGACGGTTATTGACGCCAGCTTGTCGGCGTTGCAGTCCGCACTGTCGTAAGTACGTAGTGCGATGACGTCGTTCGGGTCTCACGTCATTGCCGTTGCGGTGGTCGCCCTCATCGGTTTCGCGGCCCAGCGGGGCAACACCTGCGCGGTCGCCGCGGTCGACGAGGCCTTTCATCTTCGCCGATTCCATCTTTTGTGGTCAATCATTGATGTTGTCGTGATTGTGGCGGGTCTGTACGCAGCGCTCCATATGGCGGGACTCTTGACCCTGGCGCCCCAGCACGCGCCGGTTACTTGGCACGCGGTTCTTGGTGGCGTGCTCCTCGGTCTCGGAGCTTGCATTAATGGCGCGTGCACGGTTGGCACGGTGGCTCGAATTGGGTCGGGTGATTTTGCCTTTCTCGCAACCCCGGTTGGCATTTTCGTCGGCTGTGGTGTGGCATCGCACTTCGTCAGAGGCTGGCTTCCTCAGGTCACCTTGGTCAGCGCTGCCACGAATCACCTCGCCCTCGCGGTACTGGTGGTCAGTGTCGTGGTGGTGGGCATTCGTATCTGGCGTGGCGCAGATTTTTTCCTCGCACCGGACAAGCGGGAGCGCTTGTTGCACCGAACGTGGAATCCACGTATCGCAAATTCGGTTATTGGCGCCTCCTTCATCGTGCTCGCCCTGGTGGCGGGACCCTGGTCGTATACTGACTTGCTCTTTCGCATTGCTCGGGGCGACGGGAGCGGCACCGAATTCCTAATACTCCTCAGCATTGCCTTGTTCGTCGGGGCAGTCATCGGGGGTTGGCTCATGCGTCGCTGGCGCGTGCGCCACGTTGAAGTAGCAGCCCTGGTCCGCTCCTTTTTGGGTGGTGCGGTGATGGGCGTGGGTCTTTGTCTGGTCCCCGGCGCCAATGACGGTTTGACGTTGGAACAAGTGCCGCTCTTAATTCAGAGTGCCATCGTGGCGATAGTGGGATTGTTCGGCACGGTGCTCGTCGTGGTGTGGGTGGCGTCGAAGCGATCCGTTGTGGTGTCCGCCTCACGTCGCGAAGAACTTCGAGCGAGTGCCGCAGCGGCTCACTAGGCGCCGTCGCCCACGTCGGTTGACAGTGGGTAATTTCGGTGTACACTGCATTTGTCGTTCACGTCAGGCCTGTTGCCGACGTGCGGAACTCTTCCACTAACGGCAGTTCTCGTTTTTTTCTCCACGCACTTTGCTTTGTCGTCGTGGCGAGAAAGGACCCTACATGGCTGAAAAGCCCACCGGCCCCTCGCGGCCAAATCTCATCACCAAGTCCAAAGATGAACTGGTCACGATCGCCAAGGCCTCCGGCATTGACGTCGGACCAAAGGCCACCAAGGCCAGCATCATCGCCGCTCTCTCGGGTGCGTCGTCGACCCCGTCGGCGTCATCCGCACCCGCCCCGGCGGCACCCGCTACACCCGCTACGGCTTCGTCAGAGCGACCCGCTTCCACACGACCCTCGGGCGCGATCCGTTCGCGTCGCTACGTTGAATCACCGAGTGACGACTTTGAGGCCATTTTGAGCGACTACGCCGCCGAGCCTTCGTCGACCCCCGCTGCAGCCCCCACTTCGACCCCCGCACCGTCATCGCCCGCCCCGGCGAGCGACCGCGGTCCCCGTCCCGAACGCGCACCTCGTGACAACGGTGACGGAGCCCAAGGTGGCGGCCAGCGCCAGCCGCAAGACCGACAGCAACAGGACCGCCAGCCCCGTGACTTCGGTAACGATGGCAATGGTCGCAACAACCGCCGCAACCGCCGCAACCGCAATGGCCAGGGTGGCCAGGGTGGTCGTGAGCGGTTCAACGAATCCTTTCCGAACACCGATCAGCCCTACAACGGTGAGTTGGTTGATGTTGAGGGTCTGCTCGACCTCCGTGACGACGGCTACGGCTTCCTTCGCACCAAGGGCTTTACCTCGTCGCCCAACGACGTCTACGTCTCCATCAACCAGGTGCGTCGTTTCCACCTTCGCAAGGGTGACATCCTCAAGGGCGGGTACCGCCCCGCCGCCTCGAACGAGAAGTACCCGGCGCTGCTGCGCGTGGACACCGTTGCGGGCTACGACCCCGAGGTCGCCAAACTTCGTCCCCGCTTTGAGGACCTGACCCCACTCTTCCCGGACGAGAAGCTCAAGCTCGAGACGCTCGACGGCAAGAACGACTTGACGCCTCGCATCGTCGACCTGCTCGCCCCCATTGGTAAGGGGCAGCGTGGTCTCATCGTCTCGCCACCCAAGGCCGGTAAGACGACCATTATGAAGCAGATTGCTCAGTCGATCGAGGCCAACAACCCCGAAGTGCACCTCATGGTGCTGTTGGTGGACGAGCGACCCGAAGAAGTGACCGACATGCGCCGCAGCGTGAGTGGTGAAGTTATCGCCTCCACCTTCGACCGTCCGGCCGATGAGCACACGCACATCGCCGAGCTCTGCCTCGAGCGCGCCAAGCGCCTCGTGGAGCAGGGTCGTGACGTTGTCATCATCCTCGACGGTATTACCCGTCTCGCTCGCGCCTACAACCTGGCCGCCCCCGCAACGGGGCGCATCATGTCCGGTGGTGTGGACTCCGGTGCCCTCTACCCACCGAAGAAGTTCTTCGGTGCGGCACGCAACATCGAAGAGGGTGGTTCGCTGACGATTTTGGCCACCGCTCTGGTCGAAACCGGCTCGAAGATGGACGAAGTGATCTTCGAAGAGTTCAAGGGAACCGGCAACATGGAGCTCAAGCTCGACCGTCGCTTGGCCGAGCGTCGTCTCTACCCGGCCATTGACGTCAACGCCTCCTCGACTCGTCACGAAGAACTCCTGTTCAAGAAGGAAGTCCTGCCGCAGGTCTGGCGTCTGCGCCGCGTGCTGAACGGGCTCGTCAACGAGGGCCGCGAAGCCGCTGGCCTCGAACTCTTGATTGACAAACTCCGTACGACGCCGTCGAATGACGTGTTCCTGGCCGAGATTGCCAAGGGCCCGGCACCGACCTCTTGATTTGTTGTAAACTCTTTCTTCGCACTAAGGAGCGACCATGAAGACTGACATTCACCCCAATTACGGCGACGCGACCGTCACCTGCTCGTGCGGCAACACGTGGACGACGAAGTCGACGAAGCCGTCGATGTCCATCGAACTTTGCAACGAGTGCCACCCGTTCTTCACTGGTAAGCAGAAGCTCGTCGACACCGGTGGTCGCGTGGAGCGCTTCCAGCGTCGCTACGCCCAGCGGACGGACAAGGCACGCGCACCTAAGGCGTAAGCCTTCGGACTGCCCCCCGTGCGCTCCCTCGAAGAAACGCTGCAGGTACTCGAAGAGGAACTCGGTTCCGTCGAAGAAGCCTTAGGACAACCTGACGTCGCCAGCGACCTCACGCGTTTGCGTGAACTGTCACGTCGCCACAAGCAACTGGCTGAAATCAATGCAGCCTGGCGCGAACTCAAGGGCGTCCGCTCGGACTTGGCCACGGCCAAGGAGATGTTCAACGAATCCACGGGCGAGGACCGCGATCTGTGGCGCGACGAGATGAACGAGGCCGAGGGAAAGATTCCCCAGCTTGAGTCGACCCTCGAAACCTTGCTGCTGCCCCGCGACCCGAACGAGGGCCGCAACGTGTTGCTCGAAATCCGTGGGGCCGAAGGTGGCGAAGAGGCCAACCTGTTCGCCTCCGACCTGGCCGAAATGTACCGCCGCTACGCCGCGCTGCGTGGCTGGAAGGTGGAGGTCGTGGAAGAGCGTCTCTCGGACCACGGCGGCTTTGATGAAGCGACCTACCTGATTAAAGGTGAGGACGCCTGGACCCGCATGGCCCACGAGGCCGGCGTTCACCGCGTGCAGCGCGTACCAGCGACCGAAGCCAAGGGCCGCGTGCACACGTCGTCGGCCACCGTCTCCATCCTTCCCGAGGCCGAAGAAGTTGACGTCGACCTTGACCCGAACGAACTCAAGATTGACGTGTACCGTTCGTCCGGCCCCGGTGGTCAGAGCGTGAACACGACTGACTCCGCCGTTCGCATTACCCACTTGCCCACGGGCATTGTGGTCTCGATGCAGGACGAGAAGAGTCAGATTCAGAACCGCGTCAAGGCCCTCGTGGTGCTGCGATCACGTCTCTTGAAGGCCGCCCAGGACGCTCAGGCCGCCGAACTCGGTGACCTCAAGCGCTCGCAAATTGGTGCCGGTGGACGAAGTGAAAAGATTCGCACCTACAACTTCAAGGAAAACCGCGTCACTGATCACCGCATCAACCTGACGACGTACACCTTGGACGCCGTACTCGCCGGTGATCTTGATACGTACATTGACGCTCTCCTCGCCGATCAGCGCGCTCGACAGTTGGCCGAGAGTGGCGGCAACTAACCACGAGGTCATCGCCGAACTCGTGGCCATGGGCCTCGAGCGGCGTGAAGCGGGCTGGTTAGTGGAGGAGTTCTTCCTCGGTGGCGAGCCCTCCGCGAAGGCCGACCTGCTGGCCGCCGCGTCCCGTCGCCTGGCCGGCGAGCCGCTGCAGTACATCATCGGTCACTGGCCCTTTCGGTCGCTCGACCTCGACGTCGATGCGCGAGTCCTGATTCCCCGTCCCGAAACGGAAGAGCTCGTTGACGTGGCGCTGGGCGAACTCGACCGCGACGCCGTGACGCCGCTCATCGTCGACCTCGGCTGCGGATCGGGCGCCATTGGTCTCGCCCTGGTGAGCGAGCTGCGGGAACGTGGCGTGGTCGCCACACTGGTCGCGGTCGACGAGTCCATTGACGCCCTCGCGGTGGCCAAGGCCAACGCCCGAAAGCACCGAGTCTTGACTGCCTCCTTTGTGCAGTCTTCGTGGTTTCGCGAACTGGACGACTCACTGCGGGGGAGTGTTGACCTCATTGTGTCGAATCCGCCCTACGTGGGCGGCGATGAGTTCGAAGACCTCGACCCCGTCCTGCGCTACGAGCCACTCGGGGCGTTAGTCGCTCCCGACAGTCACGGCTGCGCCGGCTTCGACGACATCGCCACCATTCTCGACCACGGTCTCGAGTGGCTACGTCCCGGGGGTGTGCTCGTTATGGAACACGGCGACCAGCAGCGCGAGGCCATCCTCGCTTACGCGATCGAGCAAGGGTGGCAGAACGTTCGCGACCTCGATGACTTGAGCGGGCGACCCCGCATCTTCGTGGGGAGCCGACCATGACGGCTCGGCTGACCACGGAGGAGTGCGCCGACATCCTGCGCGGCGGTGGGGTCGTGGCCGTACCAACCGACACGGTCTACGGACTCGCGGCAAGTCTGCGTCACCCCGAAGCGCTGGCCGATATTTTTCGACTGAAGGACCGCCCTCGAGACGTCTCCCTTCCCATCATGGTGGCCGATATCGACACAATCACTGCGCTCGGTATCACGTTGCCCGCCGACGCCCTCGCCTTGGCCGATGCGTTCTGGCCGGGGGCGTTGACCATTGTGGTCCCCGTCCCCGGTGAGCTGGCCGCCCTCGTCGGTGCCACCAGCACGCTCGGATTTCGGATACCTAATCGAGCAGACCTGCGTTCGTTGCTGCGACTCACCGGGCCGCTCGCGGTGACCAGTGCCAATCTGCACGGCGAGCCACCCTGCACCACGGCAGAGTCTGTTGTCGCAGCGTTCAGTGACCGCGGCCTCATCGGCGTCCTCGATGGTGGGGGCTGCACCGGGGTGGTGTCCACGGTGGTGTCCCTCGAGGGTCCGTGGCAAGTCCTACGCCACGGGGGGGTATCGACCGAGCAGTTGGCCGACATCCTCGGCCCGTCGCCCTTGATTGACCAGCCCGAGAACTAGGCTGAGGTCATGAAGATTGCGGTTGGTTCCGACCACGCGGGCTACGACATGAAGACCGCCATACTTGAGGTCTTGTCCGGTGCCGGTCACGAGGTCCTCGATCTCGGGGCCGCTGACGGCACGACGTCGGTGGACTACCCCGACTTTGGCGAAGCCGTCGGCCGCGCCGTTGTTGACGGCCGCGCCGACGCCGGCGTCGCCATCTGTGGCACTGGTATTGGCATCTCCATCGCCGCCAACAAGGTGCCCGGCGTTCGTGCGGCCCTGGTCCACGACGTCACCACCGCCCGCCTGGCTCGTGAGCACAATCACGCCAACGTCCTGTGCCTCGGAGCTCGCATGATAGGCCTCACTGTCGCCGCCGACGCCGTCGCCGCCTGGCTCGACACCTCACCGGGCGAAGGTCGCCACCTCGGACGTATCGAAAAATTGCACGCGCTCGACGAGCGTTCGCACCTCTAGGAAAGGTCAGTTCATGACATCGTCCCCCATTGATGCCTTTATTGAAAACGACGACGAAATCGTCGGTTTGCTCGGCCGTGAGTGGCACCGCCAGCTCTCGACGTTGCAGCTCATCGCCAGTGAGAACTTCACCTCGCCCTCAGTCATGGCCGCCACCGGTTCGATTCTGACTAACAAGTACGCCGAGGGCTACCCCGGTCGTCGCTACTACGGCGGCAATCTGATTGTCGACGAGATCGAAGACCTCGCCCGCCACCGCCTCTGCCGCCTCTTCGGTGCCGACCACGCCAACGTGCAGCCCCACTCGGGCGCGAACGCCAACGTTGCGGTCTACCAAGCGCTGCTTGAGCCGGGCGACACCATCTTGGCGTTGCGCCTCGACCAGGGTGGCCACCTCACCCACGGGTCACCAGCCTCGATGACGTCCAAGATCTGGAACTTTGTCTCCTACGGCGTGACTGAGCGCAACGACGACCCCGCGAACCCCGGTGAGCACATTGACTTCGACAACGTGCGTGCGCTGGCCCTCGAGCACCGTCCGAAGCTGATCATCGCCGGCGCCACGGCCTACACCCGCCGCATCGACCCCGTCATCTTCCGCGAAATCGCGGACGAAGTTGGCGCCCTGTTGATGTTCGACTCAGCCCACGTGGCCGGTCTGATCGCCGGTGGCTCCCACCCCAACCCCGTGCCCTACGCCGACGTTGTGACCTTCACCACTCACAAGACGTTGCGCGGTCCCCGCGGTGGTGCCATCTTGTGCCGTGAGGAACACGCCAAGAAGATTGACATGGCCGTGTTCCCCGGCCAGCAGGGCGGTCCCCTCGAGCACGTCATTGCCGCGAAGGCCGTCGCTTTCAAGGAAGCGGCCCAACCCGCTTTCGGCGTCTACACCAACCAGATTGTGGCGAACGCCCGCGCCTTCGCCACCGCCCTCAGCGCCGAAGGCTTCCGCACGGTGTCGGGTGGCACCGACAACCACATGGTCATCCTCGACTTGCGCGACTTCGACACTGAACTGACCGGCAAGGTGGCCCAGGAAGTGCTGGACCTGGCCGGTATCACGACGAACCGCAACCAGATTCCCTACGACCCCCGGAGCCCGTTCATCACGTCCGGTCTGCGTGTCGGCACCGCCGCTCAGACCACGGCGGGTATGACCGAAGGGGAGTTCGGCACCATCGCCACGCTGATGGCCACCGCCCTACGTGGTCGTGAGGACGAGTCGGTGGTGGCGCGCGTTCGTGAGGATGTCGCCGCCCTGTGCGCGAACTTCAACCCCTACGCCCGTTTCGTCAAGTAACGAATGTCCGGCCTCGGCGTCTACGGACTGATTGCCCTCGTTGGGGCCATCGTCACGTTGCTCGCCACTCCAGCGGCTCGCCGATTGTCAATGAAGATTGGCTACAGCGCGCAACCCGATGAGCGTAAAGTCCACCAGATCGTCACGCCCTACGGCGGTGGTGGCGCGATGATGCTCGGTTTCTGCCTCGCCCTCGGTGTGGCCTACGCCTTTCCGCTGACGCGCGCGGTCATTACCTCGTCGCACGAAATGCTGGGTGTCTTACTCGCCACCGGCGTCGTCTTTGTCGTTGGCGTGCTCGACGACTTTCGCGATATGTCGGCTCCGGCGAAGGTAGCCGGTCAGGTACTGGCGGCCACCGTGCTGTACTTCGCCGGCTGCACGATGTACCAATTGAAGTTGCCCTTCGCGGGCTTTATTGTCCTCGGCCCCTCGATCTTGCCAGTGATCACCGCCGTCTGGGTCTTCGCACTCTCGAATGCCGTCAACCTCATTGACGGCCTTGACGGCCTCGCGGCGGGTATCGTCGCCATTGCCTCGGGCACGCTCTGCGTCTACGGCCTGCGTCTCGAGGACCTGGGCTTTCTTCCCTCCTCCAACGTCGGGCCCCTGATTGCGGCACTGACGTGCGGTATCTGCCTCGGCTTCTTGAAGGACAATCACCATCCAGCCAAGCTCTTCATGGGCGACGCTGGTGCCCTGATGCTCGGGCTCCTCATGAGCGCCTCAACAATGGTGATTGGTGGTCGCACGGCCCCCGCCGGTGGGGTGACCTTCTTTTTCTTTGCCCCATTGCTCATTCCCGTCTTCATCCTTGGCGTGCCGCTGACCGACGCAATTTGGGCCTTTACGAGGCGCACGCTCTCGGGCCAGGGCTTCCACACCCCGGACAAGAACCACATTCACCACCGCCTCATGCGACTCGGCCACGGCCACGCCCGCACGGTGCTACTTCTGTGGCTCTGGACGGCCCTGCTGTGTGGGTTCGTCCTCTTTCCGCTTTTTCAGCCTCGCACCAATGTCTTCTTGCCCGCCGCCCTCGGGGTTATGGTGGTCGGACTCTTCACCTGGTCGAGCCCCTTCTTGACGCGACGTCGTCGAGCTGAGCGCGAAGCCTACGAGCGCGAGACGGCGGGCCAGTGAGCGAGCCAGAGCGTTCCGATACCAAGGAACTCGGCTGGATTGCGTTCGCCGTTATGGGAACAACTATCGCCCTCTGCGTGGCCCTTGGCGTCGTCCTCGGCATTTGGGCGGATCACGTGTGTGGCACATCCCCGCTCTGCCTGCTCCTCGGGATAGTGTTGGGGTCAGCGGTTGCCGTGGTCAGTGTTGTCCAACAGGTTCGCCGCTATCTCTAACTCATGCTCGAGAACATCTCCTCCACCACACTGCCGCGTCTCATGCGCCGAACGATTCTCAGCGCGATCATTGTGGGCGTCATCGGCTTTTTTGTCGCCGTGACCTACGATCCGTTGGCCGGACTCGGCGAAGCACTGGGCGTCGCCATGGCCGTTTTCAACCTGCGTTTCCTCGATAAGCAGGTCGCCGGCGTGGAACTGAAGGGCGAACAGACCTCCAAAGCGGTCCGTCGCCAGCTCGGCGGCAAGACCTTGCAGCGCCTCGTCGCGGCAACCTGTATTGTTTTCGGGGCTTTGTACCTCAGTACCCCGCTGGGAATAGGTATTGTGTCTGGGCTTGTGATTTATCAAATCGTGTTTGTCGTCAACTTATTACGAGTTGTCGCGAACTAAGGGAGACTGTTAGTGAAGACGTTGTATGCGGCGAAGACTATTGAAGTAGGGGTGCACCCGCACCTCGTGCTCTTTGGTCTCACGTTCGACAGCGACATTTTGATGTCGACCGCCTTGGCCCTCGCTATCTTCCTCTTCCTCGCGTTCCGCATGACCAGCCAGGTCACTGACGGCGTACCGGGCAAGCTCCAGGTCTTCTGGGAAATGATTCTCGGCATGGTGAGCGACCTCGCCACCTCGGCCATGGGCGAGCGTGGCAAGAAGTTCGTCCCGCTGGGCGTCACCCTCTTCCTCTTTATCCTCATTAGCAACTGGATTGGCTTCATCCCGTCGTCGATGCACCCCGGCGTGTCGGGCGACATCTTGCCCGCCCCAACCAGTGACATCAACTTGCCTCTGGCGATGGCCGCACTGGTCATTGTCTGGGTCCACGTCGAATCCATTCGCGCCCGCGGCATCGGTGGCTACTTGAAGCACTACACCCAGCCGATGGCGGCTATGACCCCCATCAACATCATTGAAGAGATCACCAAGCCGGTCACGATGACCTTCCGTCTCTTCGGTAACTTGTTCTCCGGCGCCATCATGGTCGGTGTTATCACCGCCCTGCTGCCGATCTTCGCCGTGCCGTTCGGCGAAATTTTGTGGAAGCCGTTCGACCTTGGTATCGGTGCGATCCAGGCGTATATCTTCATGTTGCTCGCGATGTTGTATTTCGGTATGGCTACTAGCCACGAAGAACACGCGCCCGAAGCCTCTCATTAACCCAACCCAGGAGGAAAGACAAAATGGCAAATCCAAACGACATCGCATCCGCAGTACGGACCGCAGGTGCCCTCGTCGGTGGCGGTCTCGCCCTCGGTGGTGGTGCAATCGGTGCCGCGATCGGTGACGGTCTGGCCGGTAGCCAGACCATTGCCGCCATCGCCCGTCAGCCGGAGATCGAGAACAAGGCTCGTACCTACTTCTTCTTGACCGTTGGTCTCGTCGAAGCTATGTACTTCATCAACCTCGTGTTCTTGGTTGTCTTCGTTTACGTCTTCAAGGCGCAATAGTTTCCTCGGCGCTGGGGCCACGCGCCCCAGCACCGTGGTTACCCTCTACTAGAGAAGGTCTCACGACATGATTGGTTCAATCTTCCTCCTCCCGAACGCGACGTGGTTTGTCGAGCTCGCCGTGGTCATCGTCATCTTGGTCCTCATGACCAAGAAGGTGCTGCCCATGTTGAACAAGGCCATCGAGGCGCGTCAGGACAAGATTCGTACGGCCCTCGAGGCTGCCGACAAGGCCCGCCAGGCGGCAGCCGAGGCTGACGACGAGCGTGCTCGCGTCTTGGCCGAAGCCCGTGACCAGGCTCGTGACATTGTCGCCAACGCCCAGTCACTCGCCGACCAGGTCAAGGCCGAATCGGCCGGTCGTGGTCAGGCTGAGTACGACCGTATCGTGGCCAACGCGCAGGGTGAAGTTGCCAGCGCACGTCAGAAGGCCATCGACGAAGCGTCGGCCAAGATCGGTGACATCGTCTTTGACCTCGTCGCCAAGGTGGTCGGTCGTGAAGTCGACCAGGCCGCGCACCAGGACCTCGTCGCCGAGGCCGTGGCTGCCCTGCAAGCCGAATCAGCGCGGGAAGCGAACTAACTCGTATGCAGCCGAAGCTCGAAGGATACGCGCTCGCCCTTTTGGGACGACTCGACAGTGCCGGCCTCGCTACGGCGGCGGCGGAACTGGCGGCGTTTGACCGCGCCATCCTCTCGCAGCCCGAACTCCGTGGGGTCTTGACGGACACGGCGCTCAGCGCGGTCGTGCGATCAGGTGTTGTCAGTACGTTGCTGAACGGCAAAGTCGCTGACGCGACGAAAAACATTGCGTCCTACGCCGCCGCCCACTGTGCCGCCCAGGACGTACCTCACGCCATCTCGGAACTCGCACTCTCCGCACTCGTCCTTAGCGAGACCGGCTCGATTGAACTCTTGTCGCTGGGCCTGTTGGCTGCCCGTCAGCGCGTCGCCGGGGCGGCGGACGCGGTGTTGGCGGGCGTCGACACCTCGATTTTCGCGCAGGTGGAAGAGGAGCTCTTCCGCTGGGCCCGCACCATCGAAGTAAACCGCGACCTTCGGCGTACGTTGGTCGACCGTGATGCGCCACTGGCCTCGCGCAGTGGCCTCGTCGACGCGTTGCTCACCGGCAAGGTGCACGAGGTGACGCTGTCGCTCGCTCGCTACGTCGTCTCGGCTGGTCGCGCCCGTGACGTTGTCGGCACCCTCGACTACCTCGTTGACTACGTGGCTCGCGCCCGTGACTGGCGCGTGGCTCGCGTCCACACTGCTCGCGACCTCGACGCCGCCAGCGAAGCCCAGCTCGTGGACGCCCTTGCGCTGCTCACTGGCACCAATGTCGAACTGCAAATCGCTCGTGACGAATCACTCCTGGGTGGCGTGATTGTTGAAGTGGGCGATTTGCGTCTGGACGCATCCACCAAGGGTCGCCTCGGCGCCCTGCACGACGTCGTCATGAGCGGCCGTGTTCTCGAATCTGTATTGAACGACTAAGAAAAGGAAACTGTGATGACTGAGCTCACCATTAGTGCCAATGAGATTACCGACGCGCTTCGTACGCACGTCACTGAATTCACGCCAGTCGTCGGCGCCGAACAGGTCGGCCGCGTGGTCGAGGTCGGTGACGGTATTGCGCGCGTCTCCGGTCTGCCCTCGGCCAAGGTTAACGAGCTCCTCGAGTTCGAAGACGGCACCGTCGGCCTCGCCATGAACCTCGACGAAGAGACCATCGGTGCGGTGGTGCTTGGTTCCGTTGACCACATCGAAGAAGAGCAGGTTGTTCGTTCGACCGGTCGCATCCTTTCGATGCCCGTCGGTGACGCCCTGCTTGGCCGCGTGGTCAACGCGCTCGGTGTGCCAATCGACGGCAAGGGCCCACTCGTGGGTGCCAAGGAGCGCCGCATGGAAGTCCAGGCCCCCGGTATCGTCGGTCGTCAGCCCGTCGGCGAGCCTATGCAGACGGGTATCAAGGCCATCGACGCCATGACCCCGATCGGCCGTGGTCAGCGCGAACTCATCATTGGTGACCGCAAGACAGGTAAGACCACCGTGGCCATCGACACGATTCTGAACCAGAAGGGTCAGAACGTGAAGTGCATCTACGTGGCCGTTGGTCAGAAGAACTCCTCGGTGGCTCAGACCGTGAAGCTCCTCGAAGACCACGGCGCCATGGAGTACACCGTGGTCGTCGTCGCCTCCGCCGGTGACCCCGCACCGTTCAAGTTCCTCGCCCCCTACGCCGGCTGCGCCATTGGCCAGGAGTGGATGGAGACCGGTCAGCACGCCCTCGTCGTGTACGACGACCTGTCGAAGCAGGCCGAGGCCTACCGTCAGATCTCGCTGTTGCTGCGCCGCCCACCAGGCCGCGAAGCGTACCCCGGCGACGTCTTCTACCTCCACAGCCGTCTCCTCGAGCGTGCCGCGAAGTTGAGCGACGAGTTGGGTGGCGGTTCGCTGACTGCCCTGCCCATCATTGAGACCAAGGCCGGTGACATCACCGCGTACATCCCGACCAACGTGATTTCGATCACCGACGGTCAGGTCTTCCTCGAGTCGGACCTCTTCTACTCGGGTGTTCGCCCCGCGATCAACGTCGGTAACTCGGTGTCACGAGTTGGTGGCGCCGCCCAGACCAAGGCCATGAAGTCGGTCTCGGGTTCGATGAAGATTGACCTCGCTCAGTTCCGTGACCTCGAGGCCTTCGCCACGTTCGGTTCCGAATTGGACAAGTCTTCGCAGTCCCAACTCGACCGCGGCTACCGCTTGACGGAACTGCTGAAGCAGGGCCTCAACGCGCCAATGCCCTTCGAAGAGCAGGTCATCGTCATCTACGCCGGTACGCGTGGCTGGCTGGACACCGTTCCCGTCGAAGATGTCCGTCGCTTCGAGCAGGAGCTCTTGACCTACCTGCGCGCCAAGCACGCGGACTTGCTCGGTGAGATTCGCTCCACCGGCAAGCTGCCCGACGTTGAGCAGATCAACGCGGCGCTGCAGACGTTCCTTGACGGCTTCGCCCGTAGCAACTAGTTCAACGTAACGATCGAGAAAGAAAGGAGGAGCAATGGCTGGTGGACAGGAACGAGTACTTCGTGGACGTATTAAGTCGGTGAAGGCAACTCGCAAAATTACCAAGGCAATGGAACTTATTGCCGCCTCGCAAATTGCTCGCTCCCAGGCACGAATTGCCGCGAATCGACCGTACCGTCAGGGCATGCAGCGCATCATCGCTGAAGCGGCTCTGGGCGACCCGGCCGCCGCGCGCAAGCTCCTGGCAACGCCCGACTCGGTGGAGAACGCCATCGTTCTGGTTATTTGTGGTGACCGCGGACTTTCCGGTGCCTATAACTCATCGGCGCTGCGCGCTGGTGAGCGTCTGGTCAACTCCTTGCGAGCGCAGGGTACCAAGGTCCAGATCTACACCGTCGGTAAGAAGGCCGCTCCGTACTACCGCTTCCGCGGCTTTACGGTGGCTGACAGCTTCACCGGTTTCTCGGACAAGCCGACCTTCGCCGACGCTCGTGTCGTGGCGGACGCCATCGCGGCGCCCTTCCTCGCCGGTGACGTCCAGCAGGTCATGATCGTGTCGACGCGTTTCGTCTCGGCTGGCCAGCAGGTCGTCGAGTCGGCGCAGTTGCTGCCGCTGACCATGAACGAGGATGTCTTGCCCGCGCCGACCACTGGTCTCAAGGGCTACACCGAGTTCGAGCCTGAGGTCGAGCAGTTGCTCGCCGAACTGGCGCCCAAGGCTCTCGAGAGCGAGATCTTCTCTGCCCTGCTCGAAGGTGCCGCCTCGTTCCACACGTCACAGCAGCGTGCCATGGCCGCCGCTACCGACAACGCCGACGAACTGGCGCAGAACCTAACTCGCGTTATGAACCGAGCCCGCCAGGACTCGATTACGACCGAAATCATGGAAATCGTGGGTGGAGCCGAAGCGCTCCGCTCGGGAAAGTGAGAAATAAATGACTATGGCTCCTGAAAAGACCACGCTCGAGACTGGTCGCGTTGTTGCGATCGCCGGTCCCGTCGTGGACGTTGAGTTCCCGCCGCACTCGCTGCCGGAAATCAACCACGCCGTTGAGATGGACATCGTTATTGAGGGTGTCTCGGTGGTCGTAACGGCTGAAGTCGCTCAGCAGATCGGCGAAGGCCGCGTCCGCTGCGTGTGCATGAAGCCCACCGACGGTCTCGTCCGTGGTGCCGTCGTGCGCCAGACCGGTCGTGGCATCTCGGTGCCCGTCGGCGATGCGGTGCTCGGTCACGTGTTCAACGTGCTCGGCCAGCCGCTGGACACCGACGACATCGGACCAGTCGAAGATCACTGGGAGATTCACCGCAACCCACCAGCGTTCGACCAGCTCGAGCCTCGTGCCACCATGTTCGAAACCGGTATCAAGGTCATCGACCTCCTCGCCCCCTACGTGCAGGGTGGCAAGATCGGCCTCTTCGGTGGTGCCGGTGTCGGTAAGACCGTGTTGATCATGGAAATGATTCGCCGCGTGGCCTCACTCCACGACGGTGTGTCAGTGTTCGCCGGCGTCGGTGAGCGCACCCGTGAAGGCACCGACCTCATGCTCGAAATGCGTGAGTCGGGCGTTATCGAAAAGACGGCCCTCGTCTACGGTCAGATGGACGAACCACCAGGGGTGCGCCTCCGTGTGGCCCTCGCCGCCTTGACCATGGCTGAGTACTTCCGTGACGTCAAGAACCAGGACGTGCTGTTGTTCGTGGACAACATCTTCCGCTTCGTGCAGGCCGGTTCCGAGGTCTCCACGTTGCTCGGCCGTATGCCGAGTGCCGTGGGATATCAGCCGACCCTCGCCGACGAGATGGGTGAACTCCAGGAGCGCATCACCTCGACCCGTGGTCGTTCGATTACCTCGCTGCAGGCCGTCTACGTCCCCGCAGACGACTACACCGACCCGGCTCCGTTCACCACGTTCACCCACTTGGACGCCACGACCGAGTTGAACCGAAACATTGCCGCTCTGGGTATCTACCCTGCGGTGGACCCGTTGACGTCAACGTCGAACATCCTGGCCCCCGAAATCGTCGGTGACCGTCACTACACCGTGGCCCGTCAGGTCCAGCAGATCCTCCAGCGCTACAAGGAACTTCAGGACATCATCGCGATCCTGGGTCTGGACGAGCTCTCGGAAGACGACCGCCTGACTGTGTCGCGCGCTCGTAAGATCCAGCGCTTCCTGTCCCAGCCCATGTACGTCTCGAAGATGTTCACCGGTATCGACGGCATCAACGTGCCCGTCTCGGAGACCATTGAGTCGTTCGAGTTGCTGGTCAAGGGTGACCTCGACCAGTACCCCGAGCAGGCGTTCTTGAACGTCGGTGGTGCCTCGGACGTTGAGCGCCTCGCCGCGGAACTCGCCAAGGGTTAGTCGTGGGTTCGCTGCTCGTTGAAATCGTGACGCCCGAGGCGGCTCTCTGGAAGGGGAGCGCGTCGGCCGTTATGGCCCGCTCGTCCGAGGGTGAATTCACGGTGATGCCGCAGCACACCCCGACGGTCGGTGACCTCGTTGCGGGCATTGTCCGCGTGACGGCCCCTGAGGGCGTGCTCTCGTTTGAAATCGAGAGCGGCTACTTCCAGGTGGGCCCTTCCGGTGAAGAGGGCGTGACTCGCGCCACGATTCTCGCGGGTGTCGCCAAGCAGCTCTAAGTGCATCTCACGAATTGTGCCCACGCCAATGGCGTAGGCACAATTCGTTTAACGCCTGGTTTCGGCGGCGGAATCCGAGCTATCGTGCGGACACGTAGTCAAGGAGATCGCGCTTTTCATCTTCGAGTTCGCCGAGACGCGATTTGACGACGTCACCAATGGAGATCATGCCGACCAATACGTTGTTGTCGATAACCGGCACGTGGCGAATGCGCTGGTCGGTCATAAGCGCCATGAGGCCGTCGGCACTCGCTGACTCGGTGCAGGTGATGACCTGGGGGCTCATGAACGCTGATACCGGCATGGTGAGTGCTTCGGCACCGTGCTGCGCAAGGGCTCGGACAACATCACGCTCGGAGAGAATGCCGACGAGCGGTGGGAAGCCCCCGGTGACGACGAGAGCGCCGATTCGCCGTTCTTTCAGCGTGCGAATGGCGTCAGCTAATGACTGACCTTGCGAAATGGTGGCGACGTCTCGACCTTTCACGGCCAACATTGCGGAAACTTTCATACTGACTCCCCCCGGTGTCACTATTACTGCTTTGTCACAGTGTGTTTACTTTATACCTTGCGGCGCACCGGCCTAGAGGGCCGTGGTGAATTCTTGCAACTTGTCGTGGCGGTGGAAGGTTTCAATTGTGCGGACGGTGCCCGAACGGCTGCGGACCACTAATGATTGCGTGGTAGCTCCGAAATCGTGAAAGCGCACGCCGCGTAGTACATCGCCGTCCGTGATAGCCGTGGCGGCGAAGAAGCAGTCATCACTCGCGACGAGATCATTGGTGTGAAGTACTCGAGAAAAGTCGTAACCCAAGGCCTCAGCCTCGGCCTGAAGTTCGGCTGTCGGTGCGTAGAGTCGCCCCTGGATTTCGCCACCGAGTCCCTTCAGCGCTGCCGCCGAGATGACACCCTCGGGAGTGCCACCGATGCCCATTAAGAGGTCGACGCCGGAGTTGGGCCACGAAGTGGCCATGGCCCCGGCGACGTCACCGTCGGAAATTGAGAGCACGCGGGCCCCCAACTCACGAATTTCGGCGACGAGAGCGTCGTGTCGTGGGCGGTCGAGCACCACAATGCTGACCTCCTGCACCGGCTTACGTAGCTGTCGAGCGACCGCAGTGATGTTGTCAGTCGCGCTCGCGGTGATGTCGATGACGCCTCGCGCCCGGGGGCCAACGACGATTTTGTGCATATAGAAGCAGGGGCCGGGATCGAACATGGAGCCCTGTTCGGCCAAGGCGATGACCGAGAGTGCACCGTTTCGACCGGCGGCCGTGAGTGACGTGCCGTCGACCGGATCGACGGCGATGTCCATCTGCGGCGGTTCGCCATTGCCGATACGTTCCCCGTTGTAGAGCATCGGGGCTTCGTCTTTTTCGCCTTCACCAATGACCACCACGCCATCCATGGTGACGCCGTCGAGGACGAAACGCATGGCGTCGACAGCGGCACCATCGGCGGCGTTCTTGTCCCCGCGGCCGGCCCAGCGCGCGGCCGCTACCGCAGCGGCCTCGGTGACGCGGACCATTTCGAGAGCCAGGTTACGATCGGGTCTACTTGGGCGAAGCATAGAACCGTAGGCTACCGCTCCAACGGGGCCACGAGGGGCATTGACTCGGGCATACTGGCAGGGTGACTTCTGTTGTGTTGACCCCCGCCGGGCCTCTGTCAGGTGCCGTTACGGCGCTCGGGGCCAAGAATGCCGTACTCAAGCAAATGGCTGCCTGTTTGGTGGCCTCGGGCACCCACCGACTCACCAATGTGCCGGCCATTGCTGACGTCACGACCATGTCCGAGCTCCTGGAGGCGCTGGGTTGTCAGGTCACGTCGCCAGCACCACACGAACTGGCCATTACGGTTCCGGCCGCTGCGGACATTATTCCGCAAGCCCCCGCCCACCTTTTTGAAGCGATGCGAGCGTCGATTGTTGTACTCGGCCCGTTGCTCGCTCGATGTGGTGAGGCCACCATGGCCTTGCCCGGGGGCGACGACTTCGGCCACCGACCTATTAATTTTCACACTGACGGCCTGGGGGCAATGGGGGCGGTCTTTGAAAACGATCGGCACTTTATTCGAGCCCGCGTTGAGGGTCGCCTCCGCGCCACGCACATCACGCTCGAATACCCCAGTCACACCGCCACTGACAACCTGTTGATGGCCGCGGTACTGGCCGAAGGGCGTACGGTCATCGACAACGCCGCTCGTGAGCCCGAGGTTGAGGATCTGGGGCGTCAATTGGTGGCCATGGGTGCCCAGATTGAGGGACTCGGGACGTCGCGTCTCATTATTCAGGGGGTCGAGGAACTCGCCCCCGCACGGCACCACGTCGTCACAGACCGCATCGTGACCGCGACGTACCTCGCCGCCGCCATGATTACCGGTGGCGACGTCCATGTCGTGGACGCCAACGGTGCGCACATGGTCACCTTGCTCCGCAAGCTGTCCGCCATGGGCGGCGACGTCGACACTGCCAACGGTATTCGGGTTCGTGGTCCCCAGCGCATTCACTCGTGTGACGTGTCAACCCTGCCGTACCCGGGGGTGGCCACGGACTACAAGCCGCTGATCACCACCATGCTCTCGACCGCCGACGGGGTCTCGATTGTTTCGGAGAATCTCTTTGTCGGGCGATTCCGGTACGTTGACGAACTGAACAAGCTCGGGGCCAACATCGCCACCGAGGGGCACCACGCGATGATTCGCGGGGTCCACGAGCTTCAGGGGACGGCCGTGCACGGCAGCGACATTCGCGCCGCGGCCGCATTGGTGTTGGCGGGCCTAGTCGCCACGGGTACCACTACGGTTAGTGGTGTCGACCACGTGGAGCGTGGCTACGACGATTTACCCGGACGATTGGCGGCACTCGGGGCGAACGTGCGCCGAATGCCCGACTGAACAACGAGTACCATTCTGTTCTATGGTCGCAACTTTTAATTCCGTTCCCTACGACGTCATCCTCGCTCTGCACATCATTTTGGGTGTGGCCTCAATCGCCGTCTTCGTCGTGCTTCGCATGGCCGGCGCCAAGGTAGCCCGCGGCGCCTCGAGCGACGTGCAGCGTCGCCAGTTCCCGCAGCGCAGCAACATGGCCGCTCGTGTTGTGCACCTGATGCCCGTCACCGGTATGGCCCTCGTGGGCATTGGCGGCTCCGAGGTGAGCTTCAAGCACGCCTACGTCGGCATCGCATTTCTCTTGTGGCTCCTCATCGCCGGTCACCTCGAGGTCCGAGTACTGCCGGCTGAACGTCAGCTGGCCGCCACGATTGCGACCGAGGGCGGAGCGTCGCCACAGGCGGGCTCAGTGTTTGGTCGCTCGGTTGATGTGCTGCTGACGCTGACGGCCCTGGCCTTCATCGTTATGATCTGGCAGCCTTTTAACTAGAGGAACGACGCTCGTCCGACCATGCCGGCGGCCACCGTGGCATTGGTGACCTCGTCGATGAGCACGAAGCTTCCCGTCACTCGGTTTACCTGATAGTCATCGACTACGAGCGGGTCCGCCGTCTGAATCGTGACCAGGCCAATGTCGTTCGTCGTGAGACTGTCGGTCGCACCCACACTCAACGTGGCGATATCAACGCATCCTTCAATAACGCCCAGTCGAGCGGGGGTCAGTCGCGTGGTGTGCTTGAGGCGCAGGCGCTGACCAGTCCGGACTGAGCTCTCGCCGAACCAGCAGACGGTGGCGACAAACTCTTTGGTCACGGTGGGCAGGGGAGCGGTGGCGAGCATGTCACCGCGACCAGCATCCGTTTCGTGAGCGAGCCCAACGTCGATGGAGAGGCCGGCGGTCGCTGCGTGACGGGGGCCGCTCCCGGACTGCATGGCGTTGATGGTGGTGGTGAGCCCAGCGGGCAGGAGGACCACTTCATCGCCGTCGCGCAGTGGCGCCCCCGCGACCATGCCGGCGTAGGTGCGGCCACCGCCCACTTGCCGAAGGACGCGCTGAATCGGGAGGCGGGCACCCGTCGAGGTGGCCCACGTTCCCGCCGGAGCGGCCTCGAGTGCCTGCAGCACGGTGGGGCCGTCGTACCATTCGAGGTGCGCGGAACGCTCTACGACGTTTTCTCCCAACAGCGCCGAGACTGGAATGGCCGTCACTGAAGTGAAGCCCAACTGTGTGGTGAGGGCGGTGACGTCATCGACCACGGCTCGGAATGCCGTTTCGGACCAGTCGACCGCGTCCATCTTGTTGATGGCAATGATGGCGGTGCGCACACCGAGCAATGCGGCGATGCAGAGGTGTCGGCGGGTCTGTTCCTTCACGCCCTGTGCGACGTTGAGCACCACCAAGGCGAGGTCGGCTGTCGATGCGCCAGTGGCCATGTTGCGGGTGTACTGCACGTGGCCGGGGCAGTCGGCGATGATGAACTTACGCGTCGGGGTCGAGGCGTAGCGGTAGGCCACGTCAATCGTGATGCCCTGCTCGCGTTCGGCGCGAAGGCCATCGGTGACGAAACTGAGGTCGAGGTCGCCCACGCCACGGTTCTGCGAGGCGGTGGCCACCGCATCGAGTTGGTCGTCGAAGAGTTGGCGGGTATCAACGAGGAGTCGACCAATGAGCGTCGACTTACCGTCGTCCACTGATCCCACCGTGGCGAGACGCAGGAGGTCCTTAGTAGCAAATGACATTAGAAGTAGCCCTCTCGCTTCCGGTCTTCCATGGCGCTCTCGGAGAACTTGTCGTCACCGCGGGTAGCGCCTCGTTCGGACACATTGGCCAGCGCCACTTCAGCAACGATGTCGGCGCGGGTCGCCGCGTCGGACAGCACCGCCCCGGTCAAGTTGGCGTCACCAACCGTCCGGTAGCGCACGGAACGAATCTCACTCGACTCACCGTCACGCAGTTCGACGAAGTCACCAACGGCGAGCCACATGCCGTCGCGCAGCACGACTTCGCGCTCGTGGGCGAAGTAAATCGACGGGAGGTCCATCTCTTCGCGTTCGATGTACTGCCAGACGTCGAGCTCGGTCCAGTCCGACAGTGGGAAGGCGCGCAGGTGCTCGCCCTCATTGACCTTGCCGTGATAGAGCTGCCAGAGTTCGGGCCGCTGGGCCTTGGGGTCCCACTGACCAAAGGCGTCACGGAAGGACAAGATGCGCTCCTTAGCGCGGGCCTTGTCCTCATCCCGGCGTGCGCCACCGAAGGCGGCGTCGAAACGGTGCTCGGTGATTGCGTCGAGCAAAGTGGTGGTCTGAATGCGATTGCGGGAGCCGAGGTGACCGGGGTCGGCGGCCTTGCCCTGTCGGATGGTCTCTTCGACCGACGCCACGATCAAACGGGCCTCGTGGCGGGCGACGGCGCGGTCACGAAAGTCAATAACTTCGGGGAAGTTGTACCCAGTGTCGATGTGCATCACGGGGAAGGGGAGTGCGGCGGGCGCGAAGGCCTTGCCGGCGAGGTGCAGGAGGACGGCGGAGTCCTTGCCGCCCGAGAATAACAACACGGGGCGTTCGCACTCGGCGACGACCTCGCGAAGAATAAAAATCGCGTGGGATTCCAGCAGGTCGAGGTGATCAGTCATCGGAGAAAGCCTAAAGAGTTGGAGTGGGCGGGTAGTGACACAGGGCTCTAGGATACTCTACAAATTCACTAGAGAATGTTAGAGAAAGTTGACGTTTAGGGTTATGAGTATGACGACACCAACTTCCGAACTCCTCGCCGAGATTGCCGACGCGGATGCCGCTCTGGCCCACGCTGCCCCCAGTGAGATACTCCGTTGGACCTTCGAGCGCTTCGGTGATGACGTGGCCATGGCCTGTTCGTTCGAGGACGTTGCCCTGCTCCACATGATCCATCTGCAGCGACCCGCTACCGAGATTGTCTTCCTTGACACTGAAGCTCACTTTGCCGAGACGCTGGCGTTTCGCGACGAGATTGTCGCTGCGTGGGATCTCACCATGACCGTCACCACACCAGGCCCCGACGCCGTCGACACGCCATGTGGTGCGGCGGGCTGCTGCCAGGTGCGCAAGGTAGGGCCACTGCAGCGCGCCGTCGAGCAACGCGCGGCGTGGATCACCGCCGTGAAGCGCGTCGACGCCGCGACCCGGGCAACGATGCCCATCGTGCAGTGGGATGACAAATTCGGCCTCGTCAAAGTGAACGCACTCGCGACCTGGACCGACGAGGACGTCGCCTACTACCTGGCCTCGAACAATCTCCCTGAACACCCGCTGTGGGCCGAAGGGTACGCCTCGATCGGGTGCGCCCCCGCGACGATCAAGCCCCTCACCCCAGGGGACCGTCGCTCGGGTCGTTGGGCCGGTGCCGACAAGGTGGAGTGCGGCCTGCACGAGTAACACCGGGGCTAAAAAATCTGCTGAGTATCCACCACCCGAAAGTGGTCGAGAAGTATTTTTTACCTCAATGAATGCGTGCTCATCTGACAAGGCACACCGATGATTATTCTCGGCGTTGTCGTGGCGTGGGTGGTCCTCCTGACGCCGTTCGCTGTTCGCCGTCTTCGTGAATCCAATCTCGACAAGTCGATGCTGACGTATCGCAAGGGGCTCCAGATCATGCGTCGTCAGGGCTACTCGGTGCAGCCAGCTCGCCTCCTCGAGGACGAAACGCAACTTGACAACACGGATGCTCGCCCCCACCTTCGCGTGGTCCGCGACGATGAAACGGCGGAGGGTGCCGAACCGCACCGCTACGCCGCGTACTCGTCGGTACCGAGTGGCCTTACGGAGGCCGCGATGCTGGAGCGGCCGCTCGTGTCGATGCGCGTGCGTCGCTCGCGAATCTTTGCTGGGCTCGTCGCCGCGACGGTACTGATGACCGCGGTTGCTGGGTTGGCCGGCGGCTCGCTGTTTGTCGACGCCGCACTGCTGGCCGGCAGCAGCCTGGTGCTCTTTGTAGCCCTGGCCTTTGTGTCGGTGGCGCTCGGTTACCTCGAACCCGCCTCACTCGGCATTCGTCGAAGTGTGACTGCCTACGCCCCAGAGGTCGAGTACGACCAGACCGCGGTACTCGAGGACGTCGCCGAACCACGCCAGTACGCCGTCGGCTAAACTGGGCATCCCTCGGGGGTGTAGCTCATTTGGCAGAGCGCTTCGTTCGCAATGAAGAGGTAGTGGGTTCGATTCCCATCACCTCCACTGAGGGTCGTGGCCTCGTCGTTGATGCGATGGAGATGCTGATTGCGACCTGAAGCGCCCCTTATACTTCCCTTGCATTTTCATTAGGGGAGAACTCATGTGGTCACCACGTCACTTTCGTAGCGCGCTCGCAGTCGTCCTGATCTTTCTGGTCGCCGTCGGTGGCGTATTGTCCATCAAGACACCGACGATCAACGAGCCATCGGCGGTGAGCGGCCTCCCGAAGTCTGATCAGTCCCTCATCGTGAGCGAGCGTGAAGCACTTCTTCCAGTCTCGGCAATTGAGCCCGCACTTGTTGTCTTCTATCGGACCGACCACCACTCGCTCACCACTCGTCAAGTGCAGAGCATTCAGCGCGAGGCCAGTGCCCTCCCTGCGGCCGTGGCCACCGCTTCACCAACCTCGCTTTCGTCGTTGCTCGGACCGGTGCGCGTCTCGAGTGACCAGCGGGTAGCGATTGTGACCATTGCGGTGTCGGCCAAGCCGAACGACAACGCGGTCTCGAATCGGGTCTTGGCACTACGGGCACTTCTCCAGTCGCACCACATTGAGGGTGTGAGCACGGCCGTGACGGGTGCACCCGGTTTCACGACGGACCTCGGGCGTGTCTTCAATGGAGCCGACACGAACCTGCTGCTGGCGACGGTCATTGTCGTGGCGCTCTTGCTTATTGCCACCTACCGCAGTCCGGTCTTGTGGCTCATTCCGCTCCTTGTTGTAGGTATGGCCGACCAGGTATCGGCCAGTATTGCGGCCCATCTCGCGGCCCACGTGGGCATTCGCCTCGACGGCGCCTCGACCGGTATTGCTCAGGTGATTGTGTTCGGTGCCGGTACCGACTACGCCCTACTCCTGATTGCTCGTTATCGCGATCAGTTACGCCACGAATCGGATCGTTTCCTCGCCATGCGAGTAGCCCTGCGTCGAACGGGTGAGTCGATCCTGGCCTCCGCCACTACCGTCGCGGTCGCACTCGGCCTTTTGCTCACCGCCTCGCTGATGGGCACTCGTGCCCTCGGCTACGCCGCGGGCATCGGCATCGTGGTGGCCGCCGTCTTCGGCCTCTTCGTCTTACCCTCGGCGCTGGTGGTCTTCGGACGGGGCCTCTTCTGGCCCCTCGTGCCGAAGAATGGCGATCAGCGTCATAGTGATGGTCGTGTCTTCGGTCGCATTGGCAACGGCGTGGCCAAGCACCCCCGGTTCATTCTCATTGCGGCAGTCGTCTTCCTCGTCCTGGCCTCCGCCCTCGGACTGGGGAGCAAGACGGGCCTCTCGTCAACCCAACAGTTCACCGCCACCCCCGAGAGTGTGGTCGGACAGAACGTATTGGCTACTGCCTTCCCCGCGGGGAGTGCTGACCCCGTTGTGGTCATCACCCCCACCAGTGCGGTAGCGAGCGTGCGACAGATTGTGCAGGCCACCCCTGGCGTGACGGCCGTGAGTGACGGTCCCCATTCCGCGACGTGGTCGGAACTTGACCTCACGACGTCGGCGGCGCCCAGTTCGCACGCCAGCTATGCGCTCATCAACGATCTACGGTCACGAGTGGCCGTGGTGTCCGGTGCGGCCGTTGGTGGTGACAGCGCCATCAGTCTCGATACGGCGAACGCCACGAACCGCGACACCAAGTTCCTCGCGCCTCTCATTTTGCTCGTGGTACTCGTCGTGCTCTTCCTGCTCCTGCGTTCCCTCGTCGCCCCACTGCTGTTGTTGGTCTCAGTGATTGGGACGTACTTTGCCGCCCTCGGCATTGCGTGGTTCATCTTCACTCACCTCATGCACTTCCCGGCGCTCAATACGGGGACGAGCTTCTACGCCTTCTTGTTTCTCGTCGCCCTCGGCGTGGACTACAACATCTTCCTAACGGCCCGCGCGAAGGAGGAACGAACCAGTCTCGGGGCGAACCAGGGCATGCTCCAAGCACTTCGCACAACGGGCGGTGTCATTACCTCGGCGGGCGTCTTGCTGGCGTCAGTCTTTCTCGTACTCGGCGTGCTGCCGCTGATCGCGTTGACACAGATCGGCGTGATTGTCTGTGCCGGCGTCTTGCTCGACACGTTGCTCGTTCGCACGGTGCTCGTGCCCGCCATCGCCCTCACCCTCGGTGAGCGCTTCTGGTGGCCGGCAAAGCCGTAGTCGCGGCGTTAGTGACGGGTCGGGTGAGGAGCCTCGGGGGAGATTCGAAACCAGTGTGAGGTCGCAGGCGTGAGCGCCGGCAAGGTGGTGGCGACGAAGCGGAAGTAGCCTGCCGTCTTGAGGTGGCACGCGACGAGCTGCGCGATGCCGTTGTGGTCGAGCGCCTTGCAGATACCGAGCCCGGATGCGGTGTTGAGCCGCAGGGTCACAATGGTTGAGCTGTCGTTCGTGACGATGTTTCCGTTCGCGTCCTCAATGGCCACGACTGGTTGGCTGGTCATCACTCGACCGATAGTCGTCGTGGCGCTGGGCTGACGAAGGAAGGCAACGTGTGTCGCGGGACCCACATCGTGAGTGCCATGGTTTGTTTCACTGAAGACCGTCGCGACGTCGGTGCCTGGATCCAGCCCGACCATGGTGCACGTCGTCGTTGAGGTGCAGCTGACGGCGTTGAAGACCTGACCCACGTGCGTGGGGACCACGGTCGGGCTCACGTCGGTGGCGTTGTCCCACGTCCCATTGGTCTGGGTCGTGTAGAACGCCTCACCGGTTGCCGTGTCACTACCTACGGCCGTGCAATTACCAGTGCTCGCGCAGTTCACCGAGGTGAAGTCACCCTGATTCGAGTGGAGGTTGCCGCGTAGACGCGTCGTGAGGAGATCGCTCAGCATTCCCCACTGCCCGGCTGATTGGACGAGGTAGGCCGCCTGATTGACACTGTGGTCGATGCCGACTGCGACGCATGATCCAGCAGCGGGACAGGAAATACCGTTTAGCTCAACACCGTTTTTCGCGTGATCCGCGGCGACCAATTGTGCCGTCGACCACGCACCGTGTGACAGTGTCGCGACGAACGGCAGCGACCGGTCGACGTCGTAGCCCACGGCACCACAGGTCGAGTTCGTGGGGCAACTTACGCCCGTGAAGTAACCCTGCAGAGCGGTTGTGACGCCCGCGTTAATGAGTGAGGTGAGGTGGGTGACCGGACCCCACGTGCCGTTTTGTTCCGTCATGGCAAATGGTGTGTTGGTCGCGGCGTCGTGACCAACAGCTACGCAGTTGCCGAGTGAGGCGCAACTCACCGATGTAAACACACCCTGAGCGATTTGTGCACTGGTGACGTCGTGGGGAGCACCCCAGGCACCGGCGATTTCCGATACGAACAGGGGGAGCAACGTGTTGTTGTTCTGTCCCACTGCGACGCAGTTGCCGGTGGTGGGGCAGCTCACCGCGTTGAGAGACCCGCCGAGCTGCCCACCCAGCGAGATGTCGGTGGGTGCCCCCCACGTGCCGTTGACGTCGGTGATGTACAGAGGGTTAAGAGTGGCAACGTTTTGACCAACGGCCACACAGTTTTGTGGGGTGGCGCACGATACGCCACTGAGTGATCCCGGACCGGTGCCGGTCGAGTCAACGGTGGTGACCACTGCGCCGGTTTGTACGATGGCCACCGATTCGTCGTTCTGTCCGACTTCGACACAAGACCCGCCGACAGGGCAGTTCACCGCGGTAAACAATCCTGAAGTAGGTGCATCCAGTGGAGCACCGAGCAGGCCGGCCGACAGCGTTACCGTCATGGATGCGGACGTACTGAGATTCTGGCCAACAGCGGTACACGCAGCGAGAGCGCTGCAGTCCACGCCATCGAGTGTGCCGGCGGTCGTGACAAATTGAGCGGCGCCCCACGCGCCCGCGGCCTCCGTCACGACGGCGGGCTCTTGCGTCGTGGTGTCAACACCGACGGCAACGCAGTCCTGGGTCGTCGTGCACCGCACGGCATTGAATACCCCGGTGAAACTGGCGTCCCGTGGGGCGGTCCAACTTCCGGCGTCGAAGCGTGCCGTAAGCGGAGTGCCAGTGGTGCTATCGACACCCACGACTGTGCACGAGGCACTGGTGGCGCAGCTCACGCCGTACAGGGCACCTAGCTGCGGCCATGGCGTCGACACCGTCCACTTTCCACTGCTTAGCACTGCACTTAACGGGGAACCCGTCGTGGCGTTACTCCCCACCGCAACGCAGTAGGTGGTGGTGGGGCAACTAATAGACGACAGCGTCCCCGAAACGGACAGGTCGACGGGGGCTGACCACACACCATCCGTTGCGTTCGCCACGAGTGCCGCCCCGCTCGAGGTGTCACTACCAACAGCAACGCAACTGCCCACCGCGACGCAACTCACGCCGAAGTAGGCACCCTGACCAGACAGTGTCGTGGCAGTGTGGGGACTCGGTTGGTCAACCGCGGTCGCCCACCGACCGTTGGACTCAGTGGCCACCATCGGTTGGGAGAGCACCTGGTCCTGACCTACCGCGACACAGTGCGCAACGTCCACACAACTGACTGCGGCAAACGTGCCGGCTCCTGATGACGTGACGGTGGGAAGCCAGTGGGCAGTGCCCGTCGGGGTGGCGTGAGCGCTCAGGGGCGTCGCCACCAGAAGCGTGAACGGGAGGAGTGACGTCGCGACGAGCCGAGAGAGGCGGGGATGAACGAGGGGGCGAGTGAACACGGCTGTTCCTTTGGTGGTGACCTAATGAGGAAGGTACCAGTCGAACACACGCTTCATTCCCACAGCCACCACAATTGTGGGTCAAATACTGCACCGACTTCCTGCGGGGCGACTATTCACCGGTATCTTGAGGAAGGGGCGCGCCGTGCGCCCACGTGCAGGAGGGTCCGGATGTCAGCCAGCAGCGTTCGTCGTCATTGCCGCCTGTTGTTCGCAGTCGCCGCGGTGCTGGCCGCACTGCTTCCTACGGGTGCTCACCCCGCCGGCGCGTCGACCCCATTCGGCCAGCGTGGGCTTAATCTGCTCTTTACTGGCTCGTCGCCAGATCCTTCGCTCGATCAACTGACTCGCAAGGCGGCCACCTACGGCACCTTCATCACCAATCTGAATGCCAACGCGGTCACTCTGGTATTCCCTCTCTTCACTTCCTCGCTCCATTCGAACGTGGTGACGACGACACCCTGGTCGCCGAGCGAGAGTGCGACGCCGAGTCCGCAGGCGTTGGCCGCTGTCGTGCGGGGCCTCGAGAGCACGGGGCTGCGAGTGACACTTCGACCCCTGATCAGTGAGCTCCGCCTCGGGATGCAGTGGCGTGGACTGCTCATTCCATCCAATCCAGCGGCCTGGTTTCGCTCCTACGAGGCCGCGCTTCGCCCCTACCTCGAGGTCGCCCGAACGACCAATGTGAACGGCTTTGTGGTGCAATCCGAACTCTCGAATCTTTCCAGTGATCCGCACTGGGCTACCTTCATTGCCTGGGTGCACGATTATTTCCGCGGTCAACTGGTGTGGGATATGTCGGTGAATCAAATTATGACGGGCCCGCCCACGGCGGGAATTCAGAACTGGTACGACTTCTACCCTCGAGTACCGTCGGCCACGCCAGCGTCATCGGTCAGCGATCTGGTAGCCGGATGGAACTCCTTCGCTGGGCAGTACACGTTCCCAGCGTCCTCCGCCGGTTCGGTCCTTGGTGAGGTGGGTATTTTGGCGACGGACGGCGCGTACGCTCAGTCCTCGCTCCAGTCACTGCCGGGTAAGTTTGACCAGCAGATTCAAGCCAACTGGTTTACCGCTGGGTGTCAGTACGCAAAGGACCATGGCTACCGAGGCCTCACGTTTTGGGCTCTGTACTTTGGTGCCCCGGTCCCATCGATGACCACCCCGACGCCATCGAACCCTGGTCAACTCCAGCCCGCCGGCCTGGCGGCGATCAAGAGCTGCTTCACGTCGAACTGACGAAGCGGTACCTGAGAAAAAGTTCCACAACTTTTGTTCGTCACTGTAATAATGGGGGTGAGCACGACAGGAACGTCCAGTGAAAACAGAACGACAAAAGCGATTTCGCCTGATTGCCGATGAGGTAACGCCCGCCGTCGCGGCCTACTTGGCGCGGCGACAGTACCCTTTGGCCAAGGCCGACCTGGATGACATGGTGGCCGAGGTGCTGCTGGTGCTGTGGCGTCGTATCGACGATGTGCCAATCGACGGGGCGGTGCCGTGGGCGATTGCCGTGGCCCGAAACGTGCGTCGCAACGCGGTCCGGAAATCGACGAATGCTGCGATTACGGCCGCCAAGCTGCACTCCTCGGGGGCAACACCATCGGCGGAAGAGGTCGTCATTGGCGACGACGGAGTTCGCCAGGCGCTGCTGGCCTTGAGTGACGATGATCGTGAACTGCTGATGCTCCACTTCTGGGACGGCCTTTCGGCCTCGGCCCTGGCGACCGTCGTTGGCGTGAGTGAAAATGCCGCGGCGGTGCGACTAACGCGTGCGCAGGAGCGTTTTCGCCGGCATATCGAAAATACGCAAGTGTCGTGAAAGAATCCGCCCCTCACGACATGAAGGCAGTAGAGACTAAGGAGGCCTCATGAAGTCCATCGAAGAACGACTCAGCGACGCAAACCCCGTGGCGTCGTCCACCTACAGCGCCGCATCATTCCAGCACCTCTACGCCACGACCCTTGCCACTCGCAACGAGGCGGCTCGTTCGGTGTGGCGCAGCTTCCAGTTGCGTGTCGCAGCCTCGGTGGGTGCGGTTGCGGTGCTCATGACGGGTGCGGTCACCGCACTGGGTGGTCTGGGTTCGGACCTGCCGGTGCTGAACTTTGCCGCTCCGATGAGTGCGGCGTCACATGACGCGTCCACCATGAAGGTTGCTGGCACGTCGGCGATGTCGATCCGACCGACGAACTACACCTTTACCGGTCTCGACGCACTGTCGTCGGCCACGTCGTCGGCTCCCGTGTACTCACTCACTGCCCCGAGCGACCTCGTCGCAACGCTGACGTCAGTAGCCACCGCGTTGAGTGTGGACATTGGCACGCCGATGACCTCGTCAACCCCCGGCGTCGTAACGTCACAGGGCCCCGCCACGAATGGCGTGAGCTACAGCGGTGACATTGTCGCGAACAACGGCTACGCCGCGTGGGGCATTTCCCGCAATGACGCTTCGACTTCGCCGCTGGTTGGCACCACCGGTGCGACCGGGGGTACCGGTGCCACGGGAGCCAGTGGTGCGGTGACGTCGTCTGACTTCATCAACACCGCGGTGGGGCTGGCCACTGCCGCGAGTCCTGGTGTGACCTTCGGGGTCGCCTCGGTGGTGTCGGGAGCGGGAGCTGGCGACACCTCGATCACTGTGCCCGTCGACTTCAACGGGGCACCGACGAGCCTCGAGGACAGCTTTACCTTCAATGCCCAGGGTGACATTGTCTCGGCGAACGGTGTGTCCTTCACCGCTACGGCGCTGAACACCTACCCCCTGCAGTCACCGGCTAGTGCCGTGAGCGAAATTGTGGCGCAAACGTCCATCGTGAACCAGGAGAACACGGGCGGCGTCGTGATGTACAGCGGTTCGGTCACCTCGTCCGCTCCCGCCATGGGTGCACCAGCTATCGGCACCTCGAACATTCCCGTATCGTCGTCGGGTTCGGTAAAGGTTGCCCACCTTGCGGTGCGGCCTTCAGCGGGGGCGACCCTTAGTGCGCGCGACACGACGGTGACGGGCGCGAGCGGTGTCACTGGAGCTACGGGCCCCTCTGGCCCGACGGGTCTTCTTGGCGTTTCCGGCCCCACTGGCTTCGTGACGGTGACCGACGTTACGGGCAGTACCGGCGTGAGTGGCGTTTCCGGCCCCTCTGGCCCCACCGGCGTGACGCACCCTATCTGCGTTGACTGCCGTGGCTCCTTTGGCGGACCTGGCGTCACCGGCCCCTCTGGTGTATCGGGTGCTACCGGTCCTTCCGGCCCCACTGGCGTGACGCACCCTATCTGCGTTGACTGCCGTGGCTCCTTTGGCGGACCTGGTGTCACCGGCCCCTCTGGCGTGTCGGGAGTCACCGGTCCTATCGGTATCGGTGTCACCGGTCCTTCTGGCAACACGGGATCAACGGGCGACTCGGGGAGCACTGGTCCAACCGGTGTTACGACTCCGACTCCGCATCCAGTGGTCGTACCAACGGTGAGCCCGCAACCAGTGATCGCCTACGACCTCAACTCATCGTCGGGTGCCGTACTGCGCTCTGCCGATGCCTCGGGGGCCACCGGTGCAACGGGCGCCTCTGGATTGAGCGGCGCCACCGGCGTGGTCACCACCACGACGGTCGCTCCTACCCCAATTCTCTACACAACGACAGACTCGCTGCCACCACTGCAGCAGACGATCAAGCTCGCCAGCTTTAGCGTGGCGTACGGCATCTTTACGATGAACGACGGCACCACGCTGGCGTTGCCGGAGTACGTGTACCAGGGGTCGCCAACGAACGACACTCAGCTGGTCCTGAGCTTCAAGGTGATTCCGATTGACTCGCAGTACCTTGACCTGAAGGGCGTCGCCGTGCGCCCGAATGGCGCTGGTTGATTTAGAACAGTCGTTCAGTATGTGTAGTGGCGGGCTCGATCATCTCGGGCCCGTCATTGCGCACTGAGCCCACCGCGGGATTGACCGCCAGGTGGGTGAGCGTGCCCACCGGCGCGGACCGAATCAAGTCGAACCGTGCGTCGACGCCCCGCTCATCTGTGCGGAGCCACGAGAGAACGTCTCGGGGATCGAGAATGACCGGCATGCGGTCGTGAACTCCGTCAATGTCGTCACTGGGCTCAGTGGTGAGCACGGTGCAGGTCTGCCGCAATGGCGCGTCACTCGGTAACGTCGGATCACGCCAGTACTCGTAGAGTCCGGCAAAGAGGGCGGGGTTTCCGTCACGACGGGTGAAGTAGTGGGGCTGGCGGTGTCGTCCCTGAATTGCCCACTCGTAAAAGCCGTCGACGGGAAGCACGCACGGCCGCGTGCGAAAGGCCTCACGAAACGAGGGCTTCTCAGCCACGGTTTCACCCCGGGCGTTGATGCAGTGGTTCGCGATAGTCGGATTCGTAGCCCAGCTCGGGATGAGTCCCCACTGGTAACCATCAAGTACACGCTGGCCGTCGGTGATGGTGAGACCAAATAGTTGGCGCTGGGGACCGATGTTCCAGCTGGGATGACCCTGGGGATCGAGACCAGCGGCCAAGGTGGCGTCAAGAAAACGGGCGAGGCGACTCGGCGGGCTAAAGAGTGTTACGCGACCACACACGGCGCCTCCGTTTCTTCCATCACAGTTTCGCACGGTCGTTCGCAACCGGACTGACCACCCTGAGCTGGCCATTTGTCCGACGTCACGGGGAGTGACTACTCTAGCGAACATATGTTCGCTTTTTCTGACAAACGACCCGCTCTATCGGACGATATTCGTGCCGCGATTCGTCCCGTAACGCTCGCTAAAACTAAGACATTGCCCGTCGCTGAGCCCTGGCGGAGCTTGCTGCCCGACGGTGGTCTTCGTCGCGGTGCAACGGTGGGCGTGCAGGCACCTCCGGGCTGGGGTGGGGTCAGCGTAGCCCTCAGTCTGCTCAGCGAGGCCAGTGCCAAGGGGCACTGGGCGGCGGTGGTGGGGGTTGATGACCCTGGGGTCGTCGCCATTGCCGACCTCGGGCTCGACCTTCGTCGTGTGCTCTTCGTACCCCGACCCCGAGGAGCGTGGGCCGAGTCGTCGGCCGATCTCGTTGACGGTGTTGACCTCCTCATTGTGCGCCCACCGTCACGACCCGCTCACGCGGCGGCGAGGAAGTTGATGGATCGTGTTCGCGAACGCGGCACTGTCCTGATTGCCCTAACGGAGCCGTCGGCTCCGTGGCCGCTTCCCGTCGAGGTCTCGCTCGACGTGACGCACACGGAGTGGGTGGCCTCGTCTCGTCTCGAGTCACGATCATTGACGGTGCGCGTCGGTGGCCGTGGGGCGGCCGGCCGTGGGGCGGAGCGAGTTCTCGTCGTGCCCGATCGCCGTGGGCGGGCGGTGGCCAGTTAAGTGGAGCGTCTACTCGCACTCTGGATTGAGGAACTGTCGGTCGAACAGGCGGACGGTTCCTCACTGCGATCACTCGTCGCGGTCCTGGACGCCCTGGTGAGTATCTGCCCTTTCGTGGAACCAATTCGTCTGGGATTCATCACTATGCCGATCCGCGGTCCGAGCCGCTTCTTTGGCGGAGATGAAGCGGTGATGGATGCGGTGTCGGCCGCCGTCCGTGACGTCACTGGCTACGAGGTGGGGCTCGGGGTGGCGGAGGGGCTGTTCTGCGCCGAACTGGCCGCTCGGCAACGGACGGTCGTTCCCGCGGGTGGGACGACCCTCTTTCGTCGCGTACAGCCCCTCGCTGTCTTGGGCCATAAGGAGCTGACGGCGACGGCGCGGCGGCTGGGTCTGGTAACAGTGGGTGAGTTCGCCGAACTAGCCCCCGCTCGGGTGGCCGAACGCTTTAGCCGCACGGTGCAGGTACTTCACCGCGTGGCGCGTGGCGAGTTGCACGAGCTCCCCGTCCAGCGAGACAAGCAGTTACTGTCACGACTGCGTACCGCGCGTGGCGAGGATGTGCGGGCCGAAGAGCAGATGGGGTTTTTTGGTCAGCGCAGTGCCAGTGACGACCGAGCACAGGCTGCGGCGCACCGACTTCGACACCGACTCGGTGTTGAGGGGGTGCTGGTGGCGGACGTTCGTGGTGGCCGTAGTCCCGATGATCGAGCGACACTCGTCCCCTGGGGTGCACCACGCGCAGCGGCCCGGGACGAGGCACCGTGGCCGGGTCAGCTCGGCTCACCGGCGCCCACCACGTCCTTTCGCTGTCCGGTACGGGTTGAGGTGCTCGACGGGGACGATCAACCGGTCCGACTCGGTGTTCGTGGTGCCATGACGGGTACGCCCTCCGTGCTCGTGCTCGAACGCGGGGTACGGCGCCGTATTGCGTGGTGCGCTGGCCCGTGGCTCCTTATTGAGCAGTGGTGGGCTTCACCACGTCGCCGGGCTCACGCCCAGGTACTCCTTGAGACGGGCGAGGCCATGCTGATTACGACGGAGGGTGGGCAGTGGTGGCTCACCGGGATGTACGACTGATGGCGCTCTACGGTGAACTCCACGCCCATTCGGGCTTTAGCTTTCTCGATGGCGCGAGTGATCCTGAGGAACTCGTGGCCGAGGCAGTTCGCCTCGGCCTCGGGGCCCTGGCGTTGACTGACCACAGTGGCTTTTACGGGGTTGTCCGATTCGCCGAGGCGGCGCGAGCACTCGGTCTCGCCACTATTTTTGGGACGGAGCTCACCTTTGGCGCCGTGGATGATCGCGTCGGCGTTCCCGATCCGACGGGGGAGCACCTCGTGTTTTTAGCCCGATCACCCGAGGGGTACCGTCGACTCTCGACACTGCTCGGTGAGGCCCACCTCACTCGAGGGGAGAAGGGGGCCCCGGTATTTACCTACGACGAAGTCGCAACCGCACTTCGTGACGTCGTCGTCCTCACGGGGTGCCGCAAAGGTCCACTTACGAGGGCCCTCGAGTCCGAGGGACCTCGAGCTGCTGAGCGCGCACTCCACGACTTGATTGAGCGATTCGGCCGTGACGCCCTGGCCGTTGAGCTCTGGGACCACGGCCAGATTGACGACGTGCCTCGCAATGACGTGCTGGCCGATATTGCGTTGCGACACGGTGTCGATGTGGTGGCGACCGGGAACGTCCACTACGCCGCACCTGACGCCTTCCCTCGCGCAAACGTCCTCGCCGCGATCCGTTCTCGACGGGCCCTCGACGACATGCAGGGCTGGCTCAGCGCTTCCCCGCTGGCGCACTTGCGCAGCGACGCCGAGCAGCGCCGCCGTTTCGCACGCTGGCCCGGGGCCGTGGACCGCGCCGGTGAGCTCGCCGCTGCACTGGCCTTTGACCTGCGACTCGTCGCACCACAACTCCCGCGCTTCGCGACCCCCTCGGGGATGAGCGAACAGGCCTACTTGCGGGAACTCGTGGATGAGGGGGCGACGCAGCGCTACGGGACGCGGGAAAACGAACGGGTACCGGGAGCGTGGCGACAGATCGATCACGAGATGGCCGTTATTGAACAACTCGGCTTCGCGGGGTACTTCCTCACCGTCTGGGACATCACCGAATTTTGTCGGCAGTCGAATATCTTCTGTCAGGGGCGAGGGTCGGCGGCGAACTCCGCGGTGTGTTACTCGCTCGGTATTACGAACGCCGACGCGGTGAAGCTCAACCTCTTCTTCGAACGGTTCCTCTCACCGGCTCGTGATGGCCCCCCGGACATTGACGTAGATATTGAGTCGGGTCGCCGCGAAGAGGTGATTCAGTACGTCTACGAGCGCTACGGCCGTCATCACGCGGCCCAAGTCGCCGCGGTCATTACCTACCGACCGCGGTCGGCCCTGCGCGACGTGGCGCGTGCCTTTGGGTACTCCGAGGTGGAGGCCAATCGCATTCGTGACGGCGTCGACCGCGCCACAATGACGGCAGCTAGTGATGAGGTGCCGGCCATGGTCGTGACCATGGCGAACGAACTACTCCATCGCCCACGTCATCTCGGCATTCACTCGGCCGGCATGGTGTTGTGCGACCGACCCGTTCTCGAGGTCTGCCCCGTCGAGTGGGGGCGAACACCTGGCCGTACGGTGTTGCAGTGGGACAAGGATGACTGCGCGGCCATTGGCCTCGTGAAGTTCGACCTGCTCGGCCTCGGCATGCTCGAAGCACTGCATCGAGCCGTTGACGTCGTGGCCGCCTTCCACGGGGTCACGCTCGATCTCGGGGCCCTCGAACAGGAGCCGGCCGTCTACGACCTGCTGTGTCGGGCCGACACCGTCGGGGTGTTCCAGGTGGAGTCGCGGGCTCAAATGGCTACGCTGCCCCGCATGAAGCCGCGGTGCTTCTACGACCTCGTGATTGAGGTCGCCCTGATTCGCCCCGGGCCCATTCAGGGGAACGCTGTCAATCCGTATCTCCGGCGACGCAACGGCGATGAACCGGTGACGTACCTGCACCCGCGACTGGAGCCAATCTTGTCTCGGACCCTCGGGGTGCCACTCTTTCAGGAGCAACTTATGGAGATGGCTGTCGCCGTCGCCGGGTTCTCACCGGCCGAGGCGGACGAACTTCGCCAAGCGATGGCTGCGAAGCGCTCCGAGATTCGCATGCTCAAACTTAAGAGCCGCTTTTACGCGGGCATGGCGGCGAACGGTATTACCGGCAAAGCGGCCGATCAACTCTTTGACGCCCTCTCGGCCTTCGCGAACTTTGGCTTCCCGGAGTCGCACTCGGTCTCCTTCGCTCATCTGGTCTACTGCTCAGCCTGGATCAAGCACCATTACCCGGCGGCATTTCTCGTCTCACTGCTCAACGCTCAACCCCTGGGGTTCTGGTCACCGCAGTCGCTCGTGGCCGACGCCCAACGACACGGGGTGGTGGTGGAACGACCGAACGTCCAGACGTCGGCGGCGGACGCCAGCTTGGCGGGGGACCGTGACGCCCCCGTCGTGCGACTGGGTCTCACTACGGTGCGGGGGATTAGTCGAGAGTTGGCGACGCGCATTGCCGAAGGAGCACCGTGGCGCGACAGTGAGGACCTCGTGCGCCGAGCCGGCTGCCAGCAACAGCACCTGGAGGCCCTCGCGGCCGCGGGGGCACTCGACTGCTTCTCAACGAAGCGTCGCGAGATGGTCTGGGTGGCGGGCGCGGCGGCGCAGAGTACGACGGATCGTCTCGAGGGCGTGGTCACTGGGGCCACGGCACCAACGCTCGCCCCACCAACGGCCCTGGAGCGAGTAGCGGACGACTTGTGGTCCATGGGTCTCACGCCGGACGCCACCGCCATGGCACTCCTTCGTCCGGTGCTGCGTCAACGGGGCGTCGTGGCCGCCGAGGCCCTCGCGAGCGTGGAGAGCCCCCGCGTCACGGTCGGGGGTGTGGTGACGCACCGTCAACATCCCGAGACGGCCAGGGGTGCCGTGTTTTTGAATATTGAGGATGAGACCGGCCACGTGAATGTGGTCTTCTCGAAGGGGGCCTGGGCGCGTTGGGGGAGCGTGGCTCGTTCCTCACCGGCGCTGTTGATTCGAGGGTCGCTCCAGCGAGGTCAGGGCACCATGTCGTTGACCGCGGAGTTTGTGGAGCCCCTGGCTCTCGGGGCCACGGTGCCCTCACGAGATTGGCGATAGATAACGTGTCAGTAGTACTGAAAAGGGGAAAAGTGATGACCAAGGGCTTTCGGGTAGCGGTGGCGCAGATGACCTCGGGGGCCACCCTGGATACCAATCTGGAGCAGGCACTCACCCTCGTCAATCACGCCGCCAATCGCGGCGCAGAGTACATCCAGTTGCCCGAGTGGGCATCGTTCTTCGGAGCCGAACGTCTCTACAAGGAGAGCGCGCAGACACTGAACGGACCATTCGTCTCGACCCTGCGGGCCCTCGCCATCGAGCGACGCATCGTGATCCACATCGGGAGTTTTCTCGAGGTCGGCACTGGCGGTCGTTACTACAACACCAGCGTCGTGCTCTACCCCGACGGCCATCACGTCCTCTACCGCAAGATGCACCTCTTCGATGTCGACATTCCCGATGGCGTGACGTGGCGTGAGTCGAACACCATCATGGCCGGCGAGGAAATGGTGATCGCGAGTACCGGCGAGGCCCAACTCGGACTCAGTATCTGCTTCGACGTTCGCTTCCCCGAGCTCTATCGAGCACTAAGTGTGGCTGGTGCCAACGTGTTGTGCGTGCCAGCCGCGTTTTCGTCAGTGACCGGTCCGGCCCACTGGGAGCCGCTGTTGCGGGCTCGGGCCATTGAGAACGGGGCTTTTGTACTGGCCGCCGCCCAATCCGCGGGGACGGCACCCACGATGATGACCCACGGGCACGCCATGATTATTGATCCGTGGGGTGAGGTGCTGGCCGAAACCACGACGCGGGGTGCCGAAGTGCTCATGGCCACTCTTGATCTCGTCGAAGTCGATGAAGTGCGCCAAGAAATTGACACGCTCCACCTGCGCCGTCCCACCCTTTACAACGGGGTGGTTCGTCGCGCCTAGTGCGACGGTCGTTACGACCAGCGAATAATCGACGAGGCCCAGGTCATACCGGCGCCGAAGCCAGTCAGGAGGGCGTACTGCCCCGGCTTGATCCGGCCTTCCTTACGAGCGATGTCGAAGGCGAGAGGGATCGATGACGCCGAGGTGTTGCCGTAGCGGTCGAGGGTGATGACGGCGCGGTCCATTGGAATGGAGAGGCGGTCGGCCATGGCCTGAATGATGCGAACGTTGGCCTGGTGGGGGATCATCAAGGCAATGTCGTCGGCGCTCACGCCGGCCTTGGTCATCGCATCCTCACTCGACTCCACCACGGCGCGCACCGCGCGGCGAAAGACCTCTTGGCCGTCCATGGTGAAGGTGGCGTTGTGGTGGCACGAGAGAATCTCGGCGGCCGCCCCGTCACACCCGAGGGTGGAGGAGATGATGTCGTTGGTCTCGCTGCTGAACTCCATGACGCAAGCCCCCGCACCGTCACCGAAGAGCACGGCGGTGCGACGGTCAGTCCAGTCGACCCACCCCGAGAGCTGCTCGGAACCAATGAGGAGGACGCGGCGGGTACCGGTCTCAATAAGGCCCTGGGCGACGCGCACGCCGTACATAAAGCCCGAACAGGCGGCGTTGATGTCGAGCGCGGCGCAGGTTGCGCCAATGTCCGATTGAATCATGGCGGCGGTAGCGGGGGCCATCCGGTCCGGCGTCGTGGTGGCGAGCAGAATGAAGTCAATATCGGCGGGCGTCAGGCCGGCGTCGGCGATCGCGGCGCGAGCCGCTTCGGCACCCAATGAGCGAGTCGTGCCACCAATGCGGCGCTCGCGGATGCCGGTGCGCTCGGAAATCCACTCGTCGGAGGTGTCGAGCGTCAAGGACAGCTCGTCATTAGTGAGAATGCGATCTGGAAGGCCAATGCCCCAGCCGGTGAAACGTACGCCCATGATGGAGCCCCTTACCTGGCTAATTCGGTTCTCTCAATTCTACGCCCTAGGACTGGCTGGAGGGTTCCTTCACCACCTGGAGTGAGCAGCGCGACACTGAAATTTGGCGTCCGGCCTCGTCGATGATCTCGACTGCCCACACGTGCACCGTGCGGCCTTTTCGTATCGGCGTGGCAATGGCGCGGATGACGCCACTGCGCACGGGCCGCAGGTGGGAGCAGTTGAGTTCCGTTCCCACGACGACGTAGCCCTCCGGAACGCTCACGACGCCCCCGATGGAGGCGGCACCTTCGGCGAGGAGAGCGGAGACGCCCCCGTGCAGAATGCCAAAGGGCTGATGGACGTCGGGGGTGACGTTGAGACGCAACACCACCCGTTCGGGCGAGACTTCTTCCGTTTCGATTCCGAGCACCGCGTGCACGTTGTGAGCCGTTGGCAGGCGAGAAGTCCAGTCAGTGGTCATGCCTTCATCCTAGGAGCGCATAGTGCCGACGGCACCGAGTGGGTGGGCAGCGAACCGCAGTAATGGTGCTGGCTAAAGTTGCCAGCATGACCGACTTCATAGACCTTCGCAGCGACACCGTTACCCAGCCCACGCCGGAAATGCGCGAGGCAATGGCCACTGCCGTGGTGGGGGATGACGGTTTTGGTGACGACCCGACTGTGGCTTCCCTCGAGGCGACCTTCGCGACCCTCGTCGGTAAGGAGGCGGCGGTCTTCGTACCCTCGGGCGTCATGGCCAATCAGATCGCGGTCCGCCTGCACACGCAGCGGGGTGACCTGATTATTGCCGGTCGAGACCAGCACATTGTTAGCTTTGAATACGGCGCATCCGCCGCCAACTCCAGCGTGCAGTTCGCTCTGGTCGATGACTCGAAGGGGTCGTTGGCGCTCGACGAGGTGCGCAACTATCTCGACGCTGAAGACGATCACCAGCCCCACGTGGGAATGGTGTCGATCGAAAATACCCACATGCCCTCGGGCGGCACGCCGTGGGACGTCGCCGACATCGAGGCGCTGGCTCGCGTCATCGGCGATCGCCCACTGCACCTCGACGGGGCCCGTCTCTTCAACGCCGCGGTCGCCACTGGTGTCGCGCCGGCCATTATTGCGGCGCCGGCCACGACCGTCATGGCCTGTCTTTCGAAGGGGCTGTGCGCGCCGGTGGGCTCTCTGCTGGCGGGACCCGCAGACCTGATGGAGCGGGCCCGTCTCGAGCGCAAGCGACTCGGTGGCACCATGCGCCAGGTCGGCTTCCTCGCCGCCGCCGGACTGGTGGCACTGACGATGGTTGACCGTTTGGCTGAGGATCACGCGCGCGCGGCGAGTCTGGCATCGGCGTTTGCGACGGCCTTTCCGGAGTCAGGCTACGACGCCTCAACGTGTCGAACGAACATCGTGGCCTTCACGCACCCCCAGGCTCGTCAAATTGTTCACGAACTCGAGGGCTACGGCGTTATGGGTGGCACCATCGGACCGAAGCGGGCTCGTTTCGTGGTGCACGCGGGCATCACGGACGACCACGTCGCGCGGGTCACTGAGGTACTGGCCAACTTCCGCTCCGTCTAAGGGAACTGCCACGAAGAGTTCACTCGAGTTCGCTGGAGCGGTCCGCCGGTAACGGGGTAGCCTTAGGGCAGGCCCTATGACGACTATTTTGCACCTTTCGACGTTCCTCAAGCGACCCATGTACGACCAGGATGGCGGTCGCATCGGACGTGTGCAGGACCTCGTCGCTCGTCTCGGGGACGACGCGCACCCACCGATTGTCGGTGCCGTCATCAAGATCGAGGGGCGCAACACCTTCGTGCCAATTCGAAAAATCGGTGGGCTCGATGAGGGCCACATGACGTTTCAGGGCAAGCGAGTAGACCTGCGTCGCTTTGAACGTCGACCCGGCGAGCTGTTGCTGGCGGAGGACTTGCTGGCGCGCAACCTCATCAATCTGGTTCGCGGTCGGCTCATTATTGCCAACGAAATTGAAATTGCCGAGATTGAGGGGCGATGGGAAGTTGTGGGCGTTGACCCCAGCCGCCGCCCCTTCTTTCGCCGCGTGCTCGGTCGAACGCTCGGACAGCGCGTTAAGGCCGACGCCATCGTCGACTTCGCGTCGATCGAGCCCTTCGTCTCACACGTGCCCTCAGCGCGCTTGCGCATTCCCTACCGCAAGCTGGCCAAACTTCACCCGGCGCAGATCGCTGACTTGGTGGAACAGGCCAGCCACGAAGAGGGTGAGGAGATTATCGAGGCCGTCGGTCTGGACCGCGAGCTCGAGGCCGACGTCTTTGAGGAGCTCGACACTGAGCACCAGTTGGAATTCATCGAAGCGCGTACCGACATTGAAGCCGCTCGATTGCTGTCGCGAATGGAGCCCGACGACGCGGCCGACCTGATCAACGAAGTCGACCAAGAACGCCGCCTGCCCATCCTCGAAAGCCTGCCGCACGATCAGCAGACCAAGGTCCGCCAGCTTCTGTCGTACAACGCCGACTCGGCTGGTGGCTTGATGAACACGGACTTCGTCTCGGTCGGGGAGGCCGCCACCGTGCGCGACGCCCTCGACGCCATTCGTTCCTCGAACGTGCCCGTTGAGTCGCTCCACGCCGTCTTTCTTCTCGACGGTGAGGGCCGCCCGGTCGGCGCAGTCTCTCTCGGCTCCCTCGTCAAGGCCCGCGAGGATGACACCGCGGCCTCCGTGGCGCGCAACACCATTAGTCACGTTCACGCTCAGTGGGACGTGCACCGCGTGACGCGCGTGATGAGTGACTTCAACCTGACGGTGTTGCCAGTGCTCGACGAGACCCACGACACGATGCTCGGGGTTATTACGGTCGATGACTTGCTGGAAGAACTGTTGCCCCAGGGCTGGCGGAAAGAGTTCGGTATGACGGGGGCGGAACAATGACTCTTCGTCGCGATGATCGAACCGTTCTAAGGGGGCTTGTCTGAAACCCCCAAGTACCACTTCTTCGGTATTCCAGCTACTCACCGACCACTGACGACCTTCGGGCGGACTTCGTTCCGTTCGTCGCCGAGTGGTCGCCACGACACTACCCGCGACGAAAGGAGGCGAACCCGTGGACCAGCATCAAGAACACCAAATCTCCGGCGCGTTCGGCTCCATCGGCTCGCACGACACGGGGTCTCGTAAGGGCATTCGTGCTCGCCTGCTGACATTGCTCGCCATCATTGGCCCCGGGCTCATCGTTATGGTCGGCGACAACGACGCCGGTGGTGTCTCCACCTACGCCCAGGCCGGGCAAGACTTTGGTTACACCTTGCTGTGGACGCTGCCCCTGTTGATTCCCGTGCTGGTTGTCGTGCAGGAGATGGTGGCGCGCCTCGGCGCGGTCACCGGTGTCGGTCACGGCCGCCTCATTCGCGAACGATTTGGACGCACCTGGGGCAACGTCTCCATCTCGTCGATTCTCTTTCTCAACTTTTTGATCATCATCACCGAATTCATTGGCATTTCATTGTCGATGCGCTACTTCGGCATTTCGCCCTTCTACTCGGTGCCGACGGCAGTTGCGCTCCTCTTTGCCGTGACCGCGTCGGGGTCCTTTCAACGATGGGAGCGCTTCATGATGCTCTTCGTGGCCGTCAACTTCGTGATCGTGCCACTCGTCTTGAGCGCCCACCCCCGCATGGGAGCAGTGGCCAGTCACTTCGTGGTGCCCGGCATTCGTGGCGGGGCGACCTCAGCGGCGGTGTTGCTGATCATTTCGATCATCGGTACGACCGTGGCTCCCTGGCAGCTCTACTTTCAGCAGTCGAATATTGTCGACAAGAAGATCACCCCACGGTGGCTGAACTACGAGCGTGTCGACACGGTGTTGGGTTCGTTCATCGTGGTCGTGGGCGCTGGTGCCATTATTGCGACAACCGCCGCCCTTGCCCCCCACGGCACCACGACCTCATTCCACGACGCCCTCGGTATCGCTCACGGCCTGACCCGATTTGTGGGGCACGGTTCGGGAGCCCTCTTCGCCGTGTTGCTTCTCAATTCATCGGTCATTGGCGCAGCGGCGGTGACCCTCGCCAGCTCGTACGCCCTGGGTGACTTTTCTTCCAACGCGTTGAGCGCCAGTCTCAACTCCCGACTGCGCGACGCGAAGGGCTTCTTTGGGGCGTTCGCCGCGCTGCTCGCCCTGGCCGGTACGGTGGCCCTTATTCCTCACGCCCCGCTCGGCCTGATCACACTCGCAGTGCAGGCCATTTGCGGCCTGATGCTGCCCAGCACGACGATCAACGTGCTCCTCCTCTGTAACGACCGCGAGCTGATGGGCCCATGGATCAACACCAAGTGGCTCAACGTGGTGGCGGTCACGATTGTGTCGACCCTGGTGGTGCTGTCAATCACGATGATGGTGTCGACGCTCTTTACCGGCGTTAACGTCGTGGCGTTACTGAGCACGCTGTTCGCTATCGCCGGCGTGTGCCTCGTCGTGGGTCTGACCATTGGTCTGCGACGCCAAGCGCCAGCGACGCCCTACTCCGGTGACCGCCGAGACTGGCGAACGCCACGACTGGCGCTCCTCGCCCCGCCGCCGGCTTCGCGGGCCCGCCGTTTGCTGATGCGAGCCCAGTTTGTGTACTTGAGTGTCGCTGGCGCCCTCCTCGTGGTGCGCATCATTCAGCTGGCCACCTCCTAGTCTCGAAGCATGAAGTCTGCCCCTACGTTGCTCTGTGTCCACGCGCACCCCGACGACGAAGCCCTCTTCACGTCTGGTTCGACGGCGCACTACGCCGAGGCCGGTTTCCGCGTTGTTCTGGTGACCTGCACGAATGGGCAATTTGGCATTGACGACCACGGTCGGGGCGGTGCCGATGAGGGGCACAACCCGCTGATAACGCGCGCCACTCGGGCCGCGGAGCTCCACGTCGCCGGCGCGCTCGCCGGTTTTGATCGTCAGATCACGCTCGGCTTTAGCGACTCGGGGATGCGGGGCTGGCCCCAGAATGAACTGCCCGACGCCTTCATCAACTGTGACGTCGACGCCACCGCACAGGTCATCGCCGACCTGATTGATCAGGAGAACGCTTCGGTCGTCCTCACGTACGACGAGCAGGGCTACTACGGTCACCCCGACCACGTGATGGCCAACGTCGTGACCCGAGCCGCGGTCGCAAAATCTCGCGCCGCCCAACGCCTCTTTTATCCCGTGACCCCCCGTAGTGTGCTGGAGCGTTTCATGCCCCAGGCTCGCGCGGCCGCTCTGTCGCTGCCCGCCTGGGTCGAGCACGCGGTTGCCGACATTGTTGACGAGTCGGTCGCGGTCACCATGGACGTATCGCGCTACAGCGCCCTGAAGCAGGAGGCGATCGCGCTGCACAAGTCCCAGATTGACAACGCCGACCTTGTGACCATGGCGCCGCACCTTTTTGAACTCCTCTTCGGCACCGAGTACTACCAGTTAGCCTGGCGCCGAGACACTGCCCCGCTGACCACCGCAAACGATCTCTTCGAAGGACTCTCATGACCCAACTGACCTTTCTGGCCGTGCACGCGCACCCCGACGACGAAGCGTCGTCCACGGGCGGCCTCTACCGACTCCTCGCGGACCAGGGGGTCCGTACCGTTCTGGTGACCTGCACCAACGGTGAGTGTGGCGATTCGCTCGACGGAGCCAAGCCCGACGCGGACCATCACGACGGCGACGCCGTGGCCGCGGTCCGCCGCGTCGAACTCGACCGAGCCGTTGAGATTCTCGGGATTTCCCGACTGGTGCGCTTGGGCTATCGGGACTCCGGCATGATGGGCTGGCCCCAGAACACCGACCCCGACTGTTTCTGGGCGACACCGGTGGATGACGCCGCCACCCGCCTGGCTGCGCTGCTGCTGGAGGAGCGCCCGCAGGTCATCATGACCTACAACGAAATCGGCTTCTACGGTCACCCCGACCACATCCAGGCCCACCGCATCACCATGCGCGCGCTGGAGATGATTGACTACGAGCCCACGCTGTACTTCAACGCCATTCCTGCCTCACGTATGGCTGTCATGCGCGCCCGCTGGGAAGAGGAAGATCGCCGTAAGCGCGAGGAAGAGTTGGCGCAGGGGATTGACCGCGAACCCGACGTCGGCCCGCTCGACGAGGATGGCAACGAGATTGACATGGGGACGCCGGACGACGAAATCGGCGCCGTCATTGACGTGCGAACGGCCACCGACGCGAAGTACGACGCGCTGTCGGCCCACGCGTCGCAGATTGGCCCCGACTCCTTCTGGATGATGATGTCCAAGGACGAGTTCCGCGAGGCGATGGGGGAGGAGTGCTTCAAGCGCGTTACGAACCCCATGGGGCTCGACGGTGTCGTAACCGACATCTTCGCCGGCTACCGCTAACGAAAAGAAAAAATCCCCGGGGGCTCAAGAAGCCCCCGGGGATTTTTTGTTCTCTCGAACGAACTAGTTGTCGAGTTGGTGCTCGATGCTTTCCAGCTGGTTCTCGTTGCCCTGCATCTTTGGTCCGGAGAACCACTTGCGGGCCGACAGGCCGTACCAGAGGAAGATGACGCCCATCACGGCGATGAAGACGGGACCAGACCAGTTGATGTCCACGGCCGTGTTCCACGGGTAGAACGCCGGTGCGAAGAACAACAGCATCACGATGACGACCCACACCACGGCGATGGTGTTGACCAGGCCGGACCACTTGCCGAGGTTCCACGGACCCTGCTGGAAGGTCTTCGAACGCAGGCGCAGGAAGATTGGAATGCCGTAGGAGACGTAGAGGCCGACGGTGCCGATCGACACAATGGCGAAGAAGGCCACTGAAGCGCCGTTCACCTGATAGAGCGACGGCAGACCGAGGATGAAAGCGACAACGACTGACATCCAGACGGCGTTCACTGGGGTGCGCGTCTTGTGGTGCAGCTTGTGCCAGATCTTGTGACCGGGAACGGCACCGTCCCGCGAGAAGGCGTAGGCCATGCGGGAGTTAGCGGTAACCGACGCGGTGCCACAGAAGAACATGGCGACCATGGCGATGATGGTCAAGAGCTTGCCACCGGTGTCGCCAATGGCGTTCACGAATACTTCGGCGCCAGCGGGAGCGCCGAGTGCGGCGATCTTGCCGTAGGCGGCGGAACCCGAAGGCAGGGCCAAGGTCATAGCGACGTTCAGCACGAAGCCGGCAATGATCGACACCCAGATGGCGCGAACGATGCCCTTCGGACCACCGGTCGAGGCACCAACGGTCTCCTCGGTCATGTGGGCCGAGGCGTCGTAGCCGGTCAGGGTGTACTGGGCGAGCAGCAGACCGATGGCGAATGCGTAAACGCCCGCAAACGGTCCAGTCCAACCCGTCAAGTTCTCGTGGTGGAAGAGGAAGCTCACCGACTGGTGGTGCGACGGCACGATGAACAGCACGCCGACGATGATGGCGGTGCCAAAGAGGTGCCACCAGGCCGAGATGTTGGCAATCAGGGAAATCAACTGCACCTTGAAGCAGTTGATGAGTCCGTGGAGCGCCAAAATGCAGCCGTAGAAGAAGAGCACCCAGTACTTGTTCGACACGAATGATGCGTCGTACAGGGTGATGAAGAAGGCGAAGAAGGACGCGAGGCCGAAGTCAATTGATGCGGTAACGGCAATCTGACCAACGAGGTTGAACCACCCACAGGCCCACGACCAACCGGCCTTGTTCTTTTCGGCCAACTTGGCGGACCACCAGTAGAGGCCACCAGCCGTTGGGTAGGCTGAGGTAATTTCGGCCATGGACATGCCGACACACAGCGTCAGGGCGCCAACGATGAACCAGCCCAGGGTGATGACGAAGGGACCGCCAGCGTCCATGCCGAGGTAGTACGTCGTGACGCCACCGGTCAAGATGGAAATAATTGAGAATGACACGGCGAAGTTAGAGAACCCGCCCATTCCTCGTTTGAGCTCCTGGGCGTAGCCCATTTCGTGGAGCAGTTGTTCGTCACTCTTGATGAGTGCCGACTTGTCATTTGCTGCCATGTTCCCCCCTAGGTGTGATGGCGGTTGCCGAATTGCTTGGCATAGGTTTATCAGATTCTTGCTATCCGTTCATGTTTTTCACACTCAAGTTGCTTAGCGAATCTGACTAGGATTCGAAGTCGCACGTCCTTCGTCACACGAAAGGACTCGGGGGTAGACATGACAACGCAAGGCCGCATCACGCGCGACGAACTTTTTAGTCGCATCGAATCCGGAGAAATTGACACGATTATCACGGCCGTGACCGACATGCAGGGGCGGCTGCAGGGCAAGCGCATCGACGCCCGCTTCTTCATGGAGGACCTCAAGGACGGGGTCGTGGAGGGATGCAGCTACCTGTTCGCCTCCGACGTGGAAATGAACACGGTGGACGGCTTCGCCCTCACCTCGTGGGAGCGGGGCTACAACGACCTGGCCTTTCGCTCCGACTTCTCGAGCATCCGCGTGGTCCCGTGGTTCGAAAAGACCGTCATCATGTTCGCCGACGTGGAAACGACCGATCACGAACCGATTGTGGTCTCGCCCCGCCAAGTACTGCAGCACCAGATTGACCGACTCGCCGAGCGTGGCTGGCACGGCCTGACGGGCACTGAGTTGGAATTCATCGTCTTTAATAACTCCTATGAAGAGGCCTGGTCGAACGGCTACCGCAACATGGTGCCGGCCAACCAGTACAACGTTGACTACTCACTGCAGGGCACGTCGCGCATCGAGCCGCTACTCGGTCGACTCCGTCGCGAAATGCGCGCCGCCGGCATGATTGTCGAGTCGGTTAAGGGTGAGTGCAACTTCGGCCAGCACGAAATTGCCTTCAAGTACGACCACCTGATGGACAAGGCCGACGAACACGGCCTCTACAAGTTGGGTGCCAAGGAAATCGCCGCCCAGGAGGGCGTCAGTTTGACCTTCATGGCCAAGTACAACGAGCGCGAAGGCAACTCCTGCCACATTCACCTGTCGTTGCGCGACGAGGAGAACAACGCGGTCTTCGCGGGTGACGGCCCCCACGGTTTTTCCAAGGTATTCGAGCACTTCCTGGCCGGCCAGTTGAAGTACGGTCGCGAACTGTCCGTGTTACTTGCGCCAAATATCAACTCCTACAAGCGGTTCGTGGAGGGATCCTTCGCCCCGACCGCACTGTTGTGGGGTCTCGACAACCGCACCTGCGCCTTCCGCGTGGTTGGCCACGGTCCCTCTCTTCGCTTCGAGTGCCGCGTGCCCGGTGGCGACGTGAACCAGTACATGGCGCTCAGCGCCCTGGTGGCGGCCGGTCTGGCCGGTATCGAGGAGGAACTGGCGCTGCCCGAGGCGTTCGCCGGTAACGCCTACGCCGCCGACGCACTCCGCGTGCCGACAACCTTGCACGAGGCGGCCGAACTCTTCGCCGCCAGCACCATGGCCCGTAAGGCCTTCGGTGACGAAGTGGTCGATCACTACGCCCACGCAGCCCGCGTTGAAGTGGCTGCCTTTAATGCGGCCGTGACCGATTGGGAACGGTACCGAGGATTCGAGCGACTATGAGCACCTACGACGTACTAAACCCCGCGAACGAAACCATCGTTCGCACCATCGAACTTCACGACGTGGAGAGTGTGGACCGCGTCATTGATCGTGCCCACGAGGTGGGCGACGCCTGGCGTCGGGTGACACCCGCGGACCGCGGCCGCCTCCTTCGCCGGTTCGCGAACATCGTCGACGAGCACATCGAGGAGCTCGCCCAACTCGAAGTCGCGAACGCCGGCCACACGATTGGCAACGCGCGCTGGGAGGCGGGCAACGTCCGTGACGTTCTGCATTACTACGCCGCCGCGCCCGAGCGTCACATCGGGAAGCAGATTCCCGTCGCCGGTGGTATCGACCTCACCTTCTACGAGCCGCTGGGCGTCGTTGGCATCATTGTGCCGTGGAACTTCCCGATGCCTATCGCCGGCTGGGGCTTCGCCCCCGCACTCGCCGCCGGGAACACGGTGGTCCTGAAGCCCGCCATGCAGACGCCCCTCACCGCGATGCGCCTGGGTGAGTTGGCCCTCGAGGCCGGTATTCCCGAAGGTGTCTTCACCGTCGTGCCCGGAGGTGGTTCGTCGGTGGGCAATCGTTTCGTCACTAACGAAAAAGTCCGCAAGGTGTGCTTCACCGGCTCGAGCCCCGTGGGTAAGCAGATCATGGCCGGAGCGGCCGAGCAGATGAAGCGCGTCACGCTGGAACTCGGTGGCAAGAGTGCCAACATCATCTTTGCCGACGCCGACCTCGAAAAGGCCGCCGCCGGCGCCCCCTACGCCGTCTTCGACAATGCCGGACAGGACTGCTGCGCCCGCTCACGCATTCTGGTGCAGGATTCGGTCTACGACCGTTTCATGGAACTGTTCGAAGTTGCCGTGAAGAACATGAAGGTCATGGACCCGACGAGTACTGAATCGGAGATGGGGCCGCTCATCAGCGCGGGCCAACGTGACACCGTGCGCGGCTACGTTGACGAGTCGCTCGTCGCCTTCCGTGGCTCCGCCCCCGAAGGCGCCGGCTACTGGATGGCCCCGACGGTAATGACCTCGGACGGTAGCGACCGCGCCTTCCGCGAAGAGATCTTCGGGCCCGTGGCCTCGGTGGTCCGCTTCGGCGATGAAGCCGAAGCCGTCCGCATCGCGAACGACTCGCCCTTTGGCCTGTCGGGCTCAATTTGGACCCGAGACTCGGGTCGCGCACTTCGTGTGGCGCGCGGAGTGGAGACGGGGGCGCTCAGCGTCAACTCGAACTCCTCCGTTCGCTACGCCACCCCCTTTGGTGGATTCAAGCAGTCCGGCATCGGTCGAGAACTCGGCCCCGACGCTCTGCGTGCATTCAGCGAAGAAAAGAATGTCTTTATCTCAACGGAGGAATAATGGGTCGTCTCGATGACAAAGTTGCAGTAATCACGGGTGCCGCCAGTGGTATTGGCCGGGCCACCGCGCTCCGCTTCGCGGCCGAGGGTGCCAAGGTCGTCGTCGCTGACATGTCGGTGGAAGCTGGCACAGCGCTGGCTGACGAAATCGGTGGCCTGTTCGTGAACGTGAACGTGGCCGAGGAGGCCAGCGTAATCGCCATGTTCGACGCCACCATTGCCGCCTACGGCAAGCTCGACATCCTCTTCAACAACGCCGGCATTTCGCCCAACGACGACGACTCCATCCTCACCACCGGTGTCGAGGCGTGGCAGCGCGTGCAGGACGTGAACCTGAAGTCGGTCTACTTCTGCTGCAAGTACGGCATCCCCTTCATGCAGCAGCAGGGCAAGGGCTCCATCATCAACGTGGCGTCCTTCGTCGCCATCATGGGTTCGGCCACGTCGCAGATCTCCTACACCGCTTCCAAGGGTGGCGTGTTGTCGATGACGCGTGAACTCGGTGTGCAGTTCGCACGCGAGGGTATTCGCATCAACGCCCTGTGCCCTGGCCCAGTTAACACTCCGCTGCTCAAGGAACTCTTCGCCAAGGACCCCGAGCGCGCCGCGCGCCGTCTCGTCCACGTGCCGATGGGTCGTTTCGCCGAGCCGGAGGAGATGGCCAGTGCCGTGTTGTTCCTGGCCAGCGATGACTCGTCGTTCATGACGGCGAGCACCTTCCTGGTTGACGGTGGCCTTTCGGCCGCCTACGTCACACCCCTGTGAGGATCAACTAACTAACAGTGTGTCGAGGGGGACGGGTCGTACCTCGGGCGTGTAGTAGTCGCTCAGGTACTTCTCGCCCTCGTCGCACATGATGGTGACGATGGTGCGGCACTCGGGGTGTCGTTCACGAATGCGCCTAGCCGCCACGATGTTGGCGCCCGAACTCGGCCCCACGAGCAGACCGTGCTGCCGAGCGAGTTGACGCATCTCATAAATGGCGTCATCACTGTGCACGTCGACGACTTCGTCAACCTCCGCACTGTGTCGCGCATAAATGCCCGGCACGAACCCGTCGGCAATGCCCTCGATTTTGTGTAGTCCCGTGTCGCCACACAAGATGGTGCAGGACTCGCTGGGCTCGAGGCCGACGAGGAGGAGATCGGGATTGGCCGCACGGAGTGCTTGCCCGACGCCGATGAGCGTCCCTCCGGTACCGACGCCCATAATGAAGGCGTCGGGAACGAGGCCGTCGGGGAGTTGGCGAAGGATCTCCGGTCCCAGCCACTCCCGATTCTCTTCAACATTCCACTCGGATTCAAACTGCTGCGGTGCGAAATAGCCCGGTCGAGCGCCGAGTTCTTTGGCCGCCTCGAGTGCCCCGTTGACGTGGAAATTACCGACCGTTACGAGGGTCGCCCCAAAGGCGCTTGAAATTGCGGACCGTTCGGGGCTGAGCCCTTCGGGCATCACCACCACCATCGGGTAGCCCTTGACAGCTGCCACCATGCTCATGGCGTTACCCGTATTGCCACTCGAGGCCTCGACGATCGTGTCACCGGAACGCAGGAGTCCCTCTCGCTCGGCTCGCTCAATGATGAACTTGGCCATCCGAGCTTTGATTGACCCCGAGGGGTTCAGGTATTCGAGCTTGAGCCAGATACCGTCCACGTTGAGCAGTGGCGTATTGCCAATGGCGTCGAGCACCGTGCGAGAAGCGAGTGAGGACACAGTCCCTCCTTGGTCCCACGCACCGTTGCGTGGTCACTACTCGAATCTACACAGAACCACGCCGAAAGGCGAGGCTTAGTAGCGGTAGGTGTCGCCCTTGTAGGGGCCCGTCACCGAGACGCCGATGTAGTCGGCCTGCTCCTTGGTGAGCGTCGTCAGCTTGACACCCAACGCGTCGAGGTGGAGTCGCGCCACCTTCTCGTCGAGGTGCTTGGGCAAGACGTAGACCTTCTTCTCGTAGGCGCTGGCGTTGGTGTGCAACTCAATTTGCGCCATGACCTGGTTGGTGAAGGAGTTACTCATCACGAAGCTGGGGTGGCCGGTCGCGTTACCCAGGTTCAGCAGGCGTCCTTCGGAGAGCAGGATGATGGCTCGACCGTTGGGCAGAATCCACTTGTCGACCTGAGGCTTGATGGTCTCTCGACGAACGCCGGGCAGGTTCGTCAAACCAGCGATGTCGATCTCGTTGTCGAAGTGGCCAATGTTGCCCAAAATGGCCTGGTGCTTCATCATCATGATGTGGTCGACGGTAACGATGTCGCGGTTACCCGTGGCGGTGATGATGATGTCGGCGTAGGGGAGAGCTTCTTCGAGCGTGGTGACCTGGAAACCGTCCATGGCTGCCTGAAGTGCACAGATGGGGTCAATTTCGGTCACGATGACGCGAGCACCCTGGCCGCGCAGAGACTCGGCCGAGCCCTTACCCACGTCGCCGTAGCCACAGACGATGGCGACCTTGCCACCAATCAAGGTGTCAGTGGCGCGGTTAATGCCGTCGATGAGGGAGTGACGGCAACCGTACTTGTTGTCGAACTTCGACTTGGTCACGGCGTCGTTGACGTTGATGGCGGAGAACAAGAGGGTCTGCGCGCGCTCCATCTCGTAGAGGCGCATCACACCGGTGGTGGTCTCTTCTGAGACACCGGTGATGCCCGCGGCCATGGGGGCGAAGACTGTCTCGCCGCGGCCAATAATGTCGCTCAGCAAGGCGAGAATGACGCGGTACTCCTCGGGGTCGCTCTCGTCGGCGGCGGGCACGAAGCCGGCCGTCTCGAACTCGAGGCCCTTGTGGACGAGCAGGGTGGCGTCACCACCGTCGTCGAGCAGCAACGTGGGACCGCTGTGACCGGGCCAACGGAGGAGTTGTTCAGTGCACCACCAGTACTCTTCCAACGTCTCGCCCTTCCAGGCGAAGACGGGCACACCCTGCGGGTTCTCGGGGGTGCCGTTGGGGCCAACGACGACGGCCGCCGCGGCGTGGTCCTGGGTGGAGAAGATGTTGCAGCTGACCCAGCGGACGTCGGCGCCGAGGGCGACCAATGTCTCAATGAGAACGGCCGTCTGGATGGTCATGTGGAGTGAACCAGCGATGCGGGCGCCGCGGAGGGGCTTCGATTCACCAAATTCGGCACGCATGGCCATGAGACCGGGCATCTCGTGCTCGGCGAGGGTAATCTCGGCGCGTCCGTACTCAGCGAGGGAAAGATCAGCGACTTTAAAATCGAACGAGGTCATGGTGCTCCTAGAGGGTTGGAAACTTCATCGGGCGTGGACCTCTGTCGCGACCGCCACTAGGTAGCTATGTTAGGCGCCCACACGGAATTCCACGACGTCGCCGTCGCGCATGACGTACTCCTTACCCTCAATGCGAGCTTTTCCGGCGGCCCGGACGGCGACCATGGTCCCGTACTCCATGAGGTCATCAAAGGCCACGACTTCGGCCTTGATGAAGTTCTTCTGGAAATCCGTGTGGATTTCCCCTGCGGCCTCCGGGGCGGTGGCCCCTTGGCGAATGGTCCAGGCGCGGGTTTCCTTCGGGCCAGCGGTCAAGTAGGTCTGCAGGCCCAACGTCGCGAAACCGACGCGTGACAGCTGGGAGAGGCCCGATTCGTGCTGTCCGTAGGACTCGAGTAGCTCCAGGGCGTCGGCGTCGTCCAGCCCGGCGAGCTCGGCTTCGACCTTGGCGCACAGGATGACCGCGGGAGCTGGCGCCACCGAGGCCAGCAATGCGTCACGTCGCTCGGTGTTGCTGAGGGTGTCCTCGTCGACGTTGAAGACGTAGATGAAGGGCTTATCAGTGAGGAGGTGGAGGTCGGCGAGAGCGTCGTGATCAACCCCGCTGCCGATCCGCGACAGCACCTGACCTTCGTTCAAAAAGGCCTGCGCCTTCTTGATTTCGGCCAACTTGAGCGCCACGTCGGGCAGACGCTTCGCGTCTCGCTCGAGGCGGGGGATGACCTTGTCGATGGTCTGGAGGTCGGCGAGGATGAGCTCGGTCTCAATGGTGGCAACGTCGCTGGCGGGGTCGATACGGCCGTCGACGTGAATGACGTCATCGTCTTCAAACACGCGAACGACTTCGCAGATGGCGTTCGATTCGCGGATTGACGCGAGGAACTGGTTGCCCAAGCCTTCGCCCTCGGAGGCACCCTTGACGATGCCGGCGATGTCGACAAAGGTCACCGACGCCGGCAGGATCCGTTCGGAGCCGAATACCTCGGCCAACTTGGCTAAGCGTGCGTCGGGGACGGCCACGATGCCCACGTTGGGTTCGATGGTGGCGAAGGGGTAGTTCGCGGCCAACACATCGTTGTTGGTGAGCGCGTTAAACAGGGTCGACTTACCGACGTTGGGGAGTCCGACGATGCCAATTGAGAGTGCCATAAGACTATTGAGGTTACTCGGCATTGTTCCGGCGGCGGCTCGTGCTGAGTCCCGCTCGTGGGGCCGAAGCACGGGGCAACATCGTGCGGGTGGTTGCCTACGGTACATTTGCCAGATGACGACTTCGACCCTTCTAGCCCTTTCGGGCGTGTCGAAGACCTTTGGCGACACGGTCGCGCTGGCGCCCACGGATCTCAGTATTGCTGAGGGTTCGTTCGTCTCGGTGGTGGGTCCCTCGGGCTGCGGGAAGTCCACGTTGTTCAACCTCATCGCCGGGCTCCTCACCCCCGATGATGGCGCCATCGCCATCAACGGTTCCAACGTGGTGGGGTCGACGGGCCACGTGGGCTACATGCTGCAGAAGGACCTGCTCGTACCGTGGCGAACGGTGCTCGACAACATCACGATGGTCGCGCGCCTCACCCGCTCGGTCACTGACGAGGATCGGGTGCAGGCCACCGCCATCGCGGAGCGGTACGGCCTCGGTGATTTCCTCAACCATTATCCGAAGGCGCTGTCGGGTGGCATGCGCCAGCGGGTCGCCTTCATGCGCACCCTCGTTACGCCCCACCCGCTGCTACTCCTCGACGAGCCCTTCGGGGCGCTCGACGCACAGACTCGCTTAGAGATGCAGCAGTGGCTCCTCGACGTTTGGCGCGAGTCGGGACGTACTGTCTTGTTCATTACCCACGACGTCGACGAGGCGATTTTTCTTTCCGACCGGATCATTGTGATGTCGCCTCGGCCGGGGCGTATCGTGGCGGACCTCGCGAATCCGATCCCTCGTCCCCGAGATTTCGATTCGCTGACCACGCAGGCCTTCGTGGAACAAAAGAGCACCATCATGAAGCTGCTGCACGGTGACCGTCGTGCGTAAAGTGCTGAAGAACGTTGGCATTCCGATGCTGTCGATTGTGCTGCTCCTGGTCGTATGGCAGGCCATTGTGGTGGGTTTCCACGTGCAGTCCTACATCGCCCCCCGCCCACTAGCGGCGTTGCGGTCCATCACCGCAAACTGGTCCTCGCTTTCCCCGCTCGTACTGGGCACGATCCGTGAAACCATCTACGGTTTTCTTAGTGGCGCGACGCTCGGCATCATCCTCGGTGTTGTCATGGCCAAGATTCCCTTCATTCAGAAACTCATCTACCCGCTTCTCGTGTTGTCCCAGGCCGTGCCGAGTATCGCGCTGGCCACGCCGCTGGTGCTCATCTTCGGCCTGACCATTAAGCCGATCATCATTGTGGTGGCCTGGATTGTCTTCTTCCCGGTGACCGTGTCGATTGTTGATGGTTTGAGTCATGTGGACACCGACCTCTTGAACCTGGCCAAGGTCTACGGCGCGAGCAGCCTGCGGACCTTCTGGCAGATCGAAATGCCGGCCGCGGTGAGCCCACTCTTTAGCGGTCTCAAAATTGGTGCAACGTACGCCGTGACTGGCGCCATCATCGGCGAGTTGGCCAGTTCCACTGGTTCTAATCTGGCTGAATACCAACAACACGCCAACGCCAACTTCGACGTGGCCAGCGTGTACGGGACTACCGTTCTCATGACCATCATTGGCATTAGCTGGTTTTTGTTGGTTGTGGGCCTCGAAGTGTGGGCCACGCCGTGGCAGCGCCGCACGACGGCGAGACGCTGGCGTCGCGTCATTGCGCGGTCACCCCGACGGGACTAACGTCACCAGTAGTCGCTAAGCGGCGGCTGGCTCAGAGGGGGATGTTTATGTTCGTTCGTCGTTTTAGCGCAGTTGCGCTCTCCGCCGCACTGTCGGCGCTTGGTCTGTCCGCGACAGTTGCGGGTACCGCATCGGCCGCCTCACTCAAGACTGTGACTTTTGCCTACGACTTTCCCGGCCCAGACTTCGAGTTGACCCCACTGGTCGTGGCCCAAAAGCTCGGCTACTTCACCGCGGCGGGTCTGAAGGTCAACGTGATCTTCCCACCGAACACGTCGACGACTACCCAGTTGCTCGCCACGGGTGGCGCCAACATCGGTTTCATCACGACGACCGACATGGGCGTGGCCGTGAATGCCGGTGTGCCAGTTGAATCCATCGCGAACTACTCCATGTCCAATAACTGGGCGCTCTTCGCCAAGCCGGGCGTGGCACTCACCGCGGCCAAGATCAAGTCGCAGCTGCAGGGTAAGACCATCTTCTCGTACGGTGACACGTGGACGAACGCCATGCTGCCCTTCGTGCTGAAGTTCGCCGGTCTCACCACCTCGCAGGTCAAGGTCGTCACGAATCCCACCGGTAATGACTTGACCGACTTGCTCGCCGGCAAGGTCAATGTGTCGACGTCAACGACCAACTACGAAATTCCAGGCTTCACTGGCTCGGGCACCAAGGGTACTGAGACGACGTTGCTGGGCACCGCCGTGGGGGCCCCGAACATCCCCGTCTGGGTCTACGCCACCACCCACAGTTACGCCAACGCCAATAGCGCCACATTGAAGGCGTTCTTGTCGGCCGTCTCGAAGGCCACCAAGTGGGCGGCGGCCAACCCCACCACCGCCGCCGCGGACTTCACCGCGGCCTACCCGAAGAGTGGGTACACCCCGGCCTATAACAAGCAGGGATGGGCGCTGACCGTCCCGTACTTGAAGAACGCCTCGGGTGCGTACTTCACGCAAACGGACGCGCAGTGGTCGACCCTGGCCAATGCCCTGAAGAGCATTAAGTTGATCACCAAGGTACCGGCTCCAAGCACGTATTACACGAACGCCTTCCTGCCGGCCGCCTAATGACGTCGCCATCACTACGCCTCGGCGTGGTGGGTAGTGCCAACGTCGACATTGTGGTGCGGTGTGCGGTGCTGCCACGACCGGGCGAAACGATTCTGGCTTCGGACCCCTCACGGTTTCCGGGTGGGAAAGCGGCCAATCAAGCCGCGGCACTGGCCGCATTGGGCATCGACACGACCTTGATTGCACGGGTTGGCGCGGACGAAGCCGGTGACTGGCTGGTGGGGAATCTGCACCAGCGGGGAGTCGACACCTCAATGATCCAGCGCACTGACGTTGCAACGGGTACGGCCTTCATCACGGTTGACGAGGCCGGAGAGAACATCATCGTGGTGGCGCGCGGGGCGAATGCCTCGCTCGCCGTGAACAATGTCGACCTCGACACCTTTGACGTGGTGCTGGCTCAGATGGAAGTCGACGCGGCGGTGGTCGACGCGGTAGCGCAACGGGCCGCTCGCCTCATTCTCAACGTGGCACCAGCTCGCCTGGTGCCAGCGGAGACCCTCGCTCGCTGCGCCGTCGTCATTGCGAATGAGCACGAAGCCGAACTCCTCACCCTCGCCGACCTGGCGCACTGCGTTGTGACTCTGGGTGCGCAAGGTGCCGTGCACTACGCCTTCGGTATCGAGGTGGCGCGAGCGACCCCACCCGCTGTTCGCGTGGTGGACACCGTTGGCGCTGGTGACGTCTTCTGCGCGGCCTACGCCGCGCAGTACGCCGGTGGGGCGAGCCCACTCGAGGCTCTTACCTTCGCGGTTACCGCGGGGGCGCTGGCCACACAAGCTCTGGGCGCGCAAGGTGCGTTGCCCTCGACAGAAGAGGTACTCGCATGTCTCCCACCCGCATAGTCATAGATACCGATCCGGGTGTCGACGACGCCATCGCTATTTTGCTCGCACTGCAAAGCCCCGAGCTCACCGTCGTGGCTCTCACCGCGGTGGCGGGCAACTCCCCATTAGAAGACACGGCGCGCAACGCCCGACGACTCATAGATCTCGCGAAGCGTCCCGACGTCATCGTGGCGGCTGGGTGTGCCGAGCCACTCGGGGTGACCGACTACGCCAGTGGCGAAGTGCACGGGAAGGACGGCTTGGGCGATTTGGTGTGGGACGAGCCGTCGACCCCGCTCGACGAACGACACGCCGTTGAGTTGCTGCGCGACCTGCTTCTGGAGGCACCGACGACCATCGTGGCCATCGGACCACTCACCAATATTGCGGTACTTGCGCAGCGCTATCCCGAGGTCATCGAGCGCGTCGAGCAACTGGTGATTATGGGCGGGGCCTCCTTCGAAGGCAATGTCACGCCGGCGGCTGAGTTCAACATCTGGTTTGACCCCGAAGCCGCGGCCATTGTCTTTGCTCAGTCGTGGCCCATCACCCTGATGCCCCTTGACCTAACGCACCAGGCATTCTTGACCGATGAGGACTTGACCGCGTTTCGGGCCTTGGGCACCGAGGTGGGTCGGCGCTGCGCCGACATGCTCGAGCCTTACGCCACGTTCCACGAACGGTGGTACCAAAACCGCAACGTCATCATGCACGACGCCATGGCGGTCTACGAGCTCATTGATCCAATGGCAATTACCAAACAGGGTGTCGTGGTCCACGTCGAAACGGAAGGTGCCCACGGTCGCGGGGCCACGTTCCTCGACCGCGGCTTTCAGCACGCTGCCTCGTTGGTCCAGACGGGCGTCACTGTCAATAACGATGACTTCCGCACAATCCTCCACGAGCGAATTGCGAAGTTCCGCTAGGTCTGCGCAGCCGCGCCAGGTGGAGGGCGCGAGGGTCAATCAGACTCTAGATTTAACAATTAATCGCAGTACGGAAGTGTCGTTTCGGCTAAAAATTATCCAACGTCATTCGGCGTTGGTTTAACTCCAGGGGGAATGTATGAAGCATTCGTTTACGACGTGGGTGCGCACGGGCGCAGCCGCGGCACTCATTAGTTCAGCAGCACTGATTGGCAGTTCCGCCGCTTCAGCCGCTGGCTCGACGTACCAGGCCGCGCACGCGGGTGGCACGTTGCACTTGCTGGCGACGGGTGCCGGTGGCACGCTCGACCCACAGGTCAACTATTCGCTGCAGTACTGGCAGCTCTACCAGGCCACCTACGACGGCCTCGTTACCTTCCAGAAGGTCGGCGGTACGCCTTCCTTCGACGTTGTGCCCGACCTCGCGACAGCGATGCCGGTCGTCAGCAACGGTGGGTTGACCTACACCTTCACGCTGCGCAAGGGCATCAAGTTCTCGAACGGCGCACCCGTCACGGTCAATGACGTCAAGGCCACCTTCGAGCGCTTGTTCAAGGTGTCGAACCCGAACGCCGGTACCTGGTACAACGTGATCAAGGGTGGCGACGCGTGCGTGAAGACGCCCGCAACGTGTTCCCTGACCGGCCTGACCGTCAACGCCGCGACCAACACGGTGACCTTCAACTTGGTCCACCAGGACGCTGAATTCCTTGACCAGCTGGCCGTGCCCTTCGGCGCGATCTTGCCCGCAACGGTGCCGGCCAAGGACCAGGGGTCGACCCCAGTGCCCGGCACCGGTGCCTACATGTTCAAGTCCTACGACCCGGACAAGTCGCTCGTCATGGTTCGCAACCCCTACTTCAAGGTGTGGAGCTCGGCTGCTCAGCCACAGGGCTACCCGAATGAGATTGACGAGACCTTTGGTCAGACCGTGGAAAATGAAGTGACGGCCGTCGAGAATGGCCAGGCTGACTGGGTCTTTGACCCGCTGCCCGCCGACCGGTTGCAAGAAGTGTCGACCAAGTACGCCAAGCAGATCAACGTGCACACGCTCACCGCGAACTGGTACTTGCCCATGAACATGAACATTGCCCCGTTCAACAACCTGAAGGCTCGCCAGGCCGTCGAGTACGCCGTCGACAAGAACGCCGCGGTGACGCTCGACGGTGGTACGCAGTTGGCGACGCCAACCTGCACCATTTTGCCGAAGAACTTCCCAGGTCACGTTGACGCTTGCGTCTACAACAAGGGCAACGGCTCGACTTACGCCGGACCGGACCTCGCGAAGGCCAAGACCCTCGTAAAGGCTTCCGGCACCTACGGTATGAAGGTCAGCCTCGTGGCGCAGAACGACACCGTTGACTACAACGTTGGTCAGTACGTCGTGAGTGTGCTGAACGCCATTGGCTACAAGGCGACCTTGAAGCCACTGTCACAGAACATTGAGTTCAACTACATCCAGGACACCAATAACCACGTCCAGATTTCGTTGACCCAGTGGTTCCAGGACTACCCAGCCGCGTCGGACTTCATCAACGTGCTGTTGAGCTGTGCCAACTTCCACAAGGGTTCGCCCAACTCGATCAACATTGCCGGCATGTGCGTGCCCGCCATCGACGCCAAGATGCAGCAGGCCGAGAAGTTGATGATTACGAACCCCGTAGCCGGCAACAAGCTGTGGGGTCAGCTGGACACCCAAATCATGCAGCAGTACGCCCCATGGGTGCCGTTGTTCAACCCTCGTCTGATCGACTTCACGAGCTCGCGTGTCGGTAACTACAACTTCTCGTTGGAGTTCTACATGTACGTCGACCAGCTCTGGGTGAAGTAGGCGGACGAATTCCTTGACGACGACGTCAGACAATGCAGTAGTGACCGCCAGGGGCTCGGAGAGCCCCTGGCGGTCGTCACTGCGTCAACTCCGCCGCAATCGAGCCGCCATGCTGGCGCTCGGGTTGCTCTCGTTCATCATTCTCATTTGCTTGCTGGCGCCCTATTACGCCAGCTCGATTGCTCACGAGAATCCTTTTGTCTCTAACGTGCAGGGCAGCATTTCCCTGAACGGAAAGATGGTCAGCGTCCTGCAGCCGTCGACCGTCGGCTTTGGCGTGACCCCCATTGGACCGACGTGGCACTTCTCCTCGTATTTCTTAGGCGCCGACCCTCAGGGTCGTGACGTGTTCGCCCGTCTCCTCTACGGCGGACGCGACTCGCTCTTCATTGGTTTCACGTCGGCGATCATTTGCTGTGTCTTCGCCACCATCCTCGGCATGGTCGCGGGCTACTTCGGCGGCGTCGTCGACTGGCTCGTTTCTCGTTTGTTCGACATCATCTGGGCTTTCCCCGTCTATCTGCTCGCCATCAGCCTGTCGGTTATTTTGCTCACCAGCGGTTTGAACATTGGCTTTATTCACATTCAGCCAGGTTCGCTCGTTCTCCCCATTCTCATCATCGCCGCCGTCTACATTCCCTACGTCGGACGCCCGGTCCGTGGTTTGGTTATGACGCTGCGGGAACGGGAGTTCATTCAGGCCGCGATTGGCTCGGGAGCCTCCGACTGGCGCATCCTTCGTCGGGACATTTTTCCAAACGTGGCCCCGACGGTCATCGTGTTCTTTCCCATGATGGTGGCGTTCAACATGTTGACGGAGTCGGCGCTGTCCTTCCTATCGATTGGTGTGCAGCCCCCCAACGCGTCGTGGGGTACCATCATCAACGACGGACTCAGTTTGCTCTACACCCGTCCGTGGGTGTCCATCGCTCCGGGCATCGGCATCGTCTTGACCTGCGCCGCACTCAACCTGCTGGGCGATGGCGTCCGCGACGCCTTCGACCCGAAGGCCAAGTTGCGGGGGAGTGCCTGATGTTCCTGTTCATTATTCGACGCCTGGTCTCGGCCGTCTTGGTGATGTTCTCCATCAGTGTCGTGGTGTTCCTCATCTTCTTCGCGACTCCCGGGGTAAATCCAGCCGCCCGTATTGCGGGGCGGAGTGCCTCACCCGAGGTGTTGGCCCACGTGGCCGCCGAGTTCGGTCTCAACCGACCACTCCCTATTCGCTACGGCCTCATGATGTGGCACTTGTTGTTCCAGCAAGACCTCACGTCGTACGTCAACATTGGCGTCAAGGTCATTCCACAAATCACTGGGGCCGCCCCGGTGACGCTGTCGCTCATCGTGGGTGCGGCCGTCTTGTGGTTGCTCGCCGGTGTGGCGGGTGGACTCGTAGCCGCGGCCAACCGTGGCAAGTGGATCGACCCGCTCATCATGTTTGGGGGGATTGCGGCGGTCTCCATTCCCGCCTACTGGCTCGGTGAAGTGGTGAACCTGTTGACGCAGAACAAGTTCCACGGGCTCTTCTCGTGGCTTCCGGCGCCGGGGTACGTTCCGATCACCCAGAGCCCGTGGCAGTGGGCCCTGCACCTCATCTTTCCCTGGATCACGCTGGCCACCCTCTACGCCGGTGTCTACGCGCGCGTGCTTCGGGCCGAGCTCGTCAACGCCCTGAATGAGGACTACGTCCGCACGGCGCGAGCGAAGGGTCTGAGTGAACGACGCATCCTCGTCAAGCACGCACTTCGCTGCTCGCTGGTGGCCATCGTGTCACTCTTTGGACTGGACTTCGGTTCCCTCGTGGGCGGTGCCGCCTTGCTCACTGAGGTGGTTTTTGGTCTCAACGGCATTGGCATGCTGACCTACAACTCGTTGCTCAACCTCGACTTGCCGGTGATTATGGGTTGCGTGATGTACGGCGCCTTCTTCATTGTCCTGGCGAGCGCCGTCGTTGACGTCCTCTACGCCTTCCTCGATCCGCGGGTGCGCAGTGCCCACTAACGAAACCACCCCACTGCTCCAGGTCGAGAACCTGAGCGTGTCATTCTCGACTCGCCAGGGGCTCATTCGTGCCGTTGACGGCCTCTCCCTGTCGGTGGGCCGGGGCGAGGTGCACGGCATTGTCGGCGAATCAGGTTCCGGTAAATCAGTGGCCATGTACTCCATGCTCGGCCTGACGCGCGACGCCAACGCGTCAATCACTGGCAGCGTGCGGTTCGAGGGTCAAGAGATTCTCGGCATTGGCGATAAGGCCATGCAGCCCCTGCGCGGCGGCGAAATTGGGATGATCTTCCAGGACCCCATGACGGCCCTCACCCCCGTCTACACGGTGGGTTGGCAGATCGTGGAGCAGATTCGCCAGCACACTGACCTGACCAAGCAGCAGGCTAAGGCTCGTGCCGTCGAACTCCTCGGCGAGGTCGGCATCCCCGACGCCAAGCGTCGCGTGGACTCGTTTCCCCACGAATTTTCGGGCGGTATGCGCCAGCGGGTGGTCATCGCTATGGCCATGTCCTGCAACCCGAAACTCCTTATTGCTGACGAACCAACGACGGCTCTCGACGTCACGACACAGGCTCAGATTCTCGACCTCATGAACCGCTTGCGTGACCAGCACAATTCGTCCATCGTGATTATTACCCACGACATGGGCGTCATCGCCGAGATGGCCGACCGCGTCACGGTCATGTACGCCGGCCGGCCAATTGAGGCCGGTCCCGAACTGGACGTCGTTCGCTCCCCTCGCCACCCCTACACCTGGGGCCTGTTGGGCGCGGTGCCTCGCATCGGCGAGCGCACCGAGCGACTCGCCACGATCCCCGGCAACGTCATGTCGCCGCTCGACGTACCCGAGGGCTGCGCCTTCGCCCCGCGATGTGCGTTCGCTATGGATGAGTGCGCCACGCGGCCAGTGTGGAGTGACGGCGACCACCGCAGCGCGTGCTGGCTGAGTGACACCCAGCGCGTGGCGCTACGAACGAAGGAGTCGTCATGAGTAGCGAAGTCCTGTTGCGCGCGACTGACGTCGTTAAGTCCTTCCCGATTCGGGGTGGCAAGCTCGGCACGAAGAAACTCGCGACGGCCGTTAACGGCGTGTCCCTCGACATTTTCAAGGGGGAGACCCTCGGCATCGTGGGTGAGTCGGGGTGCGGTAAGTCGACCCTGGCGCGCTGCCTTGTCCAGCTCATGCCCGTGACGTCGGGAACCGTGAGCTTCAAGGGCGAAACCCTGACGGGGCGCTCGCGTCGTCAGCTGCGTGACACTCGTCGCGAGATGCAGTTGGTCTTTCAGGACCCGTACGCCTCGCTCAATCCCCGCCGCACCGTCGGTGACATCGTGGCCGACCCCATGCGCATCAACAAGATGGGCTCGGACGCCGAGATCAATGAGCGCGTAGCCACTCTCTTCAAAACGGTGGGTCTCGATCCCTCCTACGTGCAGCGCTACCCCCACGAGTTCTCCGGCGGTCAGCGCCAGCGCGTCGGCATCGCTCGCGCCCTTAGCCTCAACCCCTCCCTGGTCGTGGCCGACGAACCCGTCTCGGCCCTCGACGTCTCGGTGCAGGCCCAGGTCCTCAACTTGATGGCCGACCTCCAAGACGAGTTCGGCCTGACCTACCTCTTCATTGCCCACGACCTCGGCGTCGTGCGTCACGTCTCCGATCGCGTCGGCGTGATGTACCTCGGTCAGCTCGTGGAACTGGCCGACGCCGACACCCTCTACGACGAACCACTGCACCCCTACACCAACGCCCTGCTGTCGGCGGTGCCCCAGCTCAACGACGGCACCGAAGTGCCGCGCGAGCGCATTGTGCTGAGTGGCGACGTGCCGGACCCCGCGGAACGACCCACTGGGTGCCCCTTCCACCCTCGCTGCCCGAGTGCCACGGAGCAGTGTCGTCGTGAGGTACCGGCCCTGCTCGAAATCCGCCCGAAGCGCTTCGTCGCCTGCCACCACCCACTGACCGCCTAACCACGAGGAGTGCCCATGATTCCGGCCGCCACTACCGAGGGGTTCGCCCCATTTCGTGAGTACCAGACCTGGTACCGCATCACGGGTGATCTGTCATCGGGCATGACCCCGCTGGTGGTCGCCCACGGTGGGCCTGGTGCGACGCATCACTACGTCCTCTCGATTGCGTCCGTCGCTGAGACCGGTCGCCCGGTCATCCACTACGACCAGCTGGGTTCGGGCCAGTCCACGCACCTCACGACGCGGGACGAAGCGTTCTGGACAGTCGACCTGCTCTTGGCTGAACTGGACAATCTGCTCGCGCACCTGGGCATCGCTGACAACTACTACTTCCTGGGGCAGTCCTGGGGTGGCATGCTCGGCGCGGAACACGGTATTCGTCAGCCGGCCGGTCTCAAGGGGCTCGTCCTGTCAAACTCGCCGTCGGCGATGTCACTCTGGCTCTCGGAGGCGGCTCGCTTGCGTGCGGCCCTCCCCGCGGATGTCGCCGACGCCCTGAACCGTCACGAGGCGGCCGGCACGCTCGACGACCCTGAGTACCTCGCGGCGACCGAGGCCTTCTACGCCGAGCACGTCTGCCGCGTTGTGCCAAACCCACCCGAGGTGCAGTTGACCAACGAGGCCATGGCCGAGGAGTCCACCGTCTACAACGTGATGAATGGCCCGAACGAGTTCTTGACTATCGGCACACTCAAGACATGGACTGTCGTCGACCGCGTCCACCTCATTACGGCACCGACGCTGCTGCTGTCGGGTGCCCACGACGAGGCGACTCCGGCCACGATTCAGCCCTTCATGGACAACATCCCCGACGTGCGATGGGAGATTTTCCCCCACTCGTCACACATGCCCTTTGTCGAAGAGCCCGAGGCGTACTTCGCCGTGCTCAACGCCTTCTTGGCCGAGCGCGACAACGCTCACTAGTCGGCTAGCGCCAGCCAGCTCTCTTCGGCGGCCGCGAGGTCAGCCAAGACCTGCGTGAGTTCGGCCGCTAGTTTGCCCTGTTCGGCGTAGTCGCTGGACTCGGCAATCTTGGTGGTCAGCGTCGTTCGCTTGCGCTCCAACTTGGCGACTTCCTTCTCCGCTTCCCGCAGGAGCTTGGCCCGAGAAGCGCCCCCGCCACCGCTGGTCTGGGACCGTTCGGCGGCCGAGTCGACGACACCTACGCCCATGGAGCGGGCGATCCAGGCGTCGATGCCGCCGGGGATGTCCTTGAGTGAACCGTCGGGGTGCACCTCAAGGAGTCGGTCGGTGGTGCGACTAAGGAAGGTGCGGTCGTGGCTCACCACAATCAGGGTGCCGGTCCAGAACCGGAGAAACTCCTCGACCAGTCGAATGGTCTCGAGGTCCAGGTCGTTGGTCGGTTCGTCGAGGAAGAGGACGTTCGGTCGGGTGTTGAGGGCCAGCAGTAGCTGGAGGCGTCGACGTTCACCACCACTCAGGTCCTTGGCCTTGGTCTTGGTGAGCGAGCCGGTAAACCAGAATCGCTTCATGATGGCGAGGTTCTCGGGGCTATCGGGAATGCCCTGGGGGCCGGCGACGAGTTCCTGAACGGTTTTCTCCAGGTCGAAGTTGCCGCCCTCCTGGTCGAAGAAGGCCGTCACCACGGTGGGACCGTGCTTGATGGTGCCCTTAGTGGGCTCGAGGTGCTGAGCCAGGAGTTCGAGGAAGGTCGACTTACCGGCGCCGTTCGGTCCCACAATGCCGATGCGGTCTCCGGGACCGAGCTCGAGGCTGACGTCCTTGAGCATGGTCGCCCCCTGGGGGTAGGCGAAGGAGACCTGGTGGGCCTTGATAACGGTGGTGCCGAGGCGTGGGGCCTCGACCATGAACTCGATGGAGCCCTCACGAGCCGCGGCGTCGGGCTTGGTGTTGAGCAGCCGCTCGGCGGCGTCGATGCGAGCTTGGGGCTTCGTCGATCGGGCCTTTACGCCACGACGCAGCCAGGCGAGCTCGTGGCGGGCCAAGTTACGCCGAACCTGTTCGGCGTTGGCGGCCTGTTCTTCACGTTCGGCCTGGTTCTCGAGAAGTTGGGAGTAGCCCCCGACGTGGACGTAGGTCTTGCCCCGGTCCACTTCGATCATGCGGGTGGTGACCTGGTCGAGGAGGAAGCGGTCGTGACTCACCAGCAGGACGGCACCCTTGAAGGAGCGAATCTGTTGCTCGAGCCACTGGATAGCCCCGAGGTCGAGGTGGTTGGTGGGTTCGTCCATGATGAGAACGTCGTAGTCGAGGGAGAAGAGGCGAGCGAGGGCCACGCGCTTGAGCTGCCCACCCGAGAGGTGCTTGACGTGCGTGTCCACCGAACCGAGCATGCCGAGGCGGTCCAGGGCGGCGTCGACCTGCCAGTCGTAGCCGAGGGCCTCGCGAACGGTGCCGTCGGGGAGGACGGGAATCTGCTCGAGGTAGCCGACCTGTACGGTCTGGGGTCGGCGAATAGCGCCCCCGTCAGGCTCGAGCGCGCCGGCGACGATGCGCAGCAACGTCGACTTACCGGCACCGTTGATGCCCACGACACCAATGCGGTCACCGGAAGAGATCGTGAGCGACAGACTCTCGAGGATTGCTCGATCGAAGCCCTGAAATGAAACGTTTTGAAGGTCAAGAAGAATGGCCATGTCCGAGCAAGGTTAGTAAGGATGCGATGGGCAGGGAACCGACTGACGTGCACTATGGGAGAATCAACTCGTGCGAGTGGTTGGACTGGATGCGTGCCCCTCCGGGTGGATTGCGGTGGTGCTGACCGAGCGCGCCACCAGCGCCCATTTTCTGCCTCACGTCAGCGAGCTCGCCTTGCTCGGTTCATTCGACGTTATTGGTATCGATATGCCGATTGGTTTCCCCGAGTCGGGCTACCGCGCGTGTGACGCCCTGGGCAAAGCACTTCTGGGTCCGCGGGGCAGCACCCTGTTTCCTGTCCCGGTGCGGGAGGCGTTGGCGGCGCCGACCCATGAAGAGGCGACGGCGCTCGCTCGAGAACGCAGTGGGGCCGGTCTCAGTCGCCAGTCCTACGGCTTGCGCGCCAAAATATTTGAGGTTGACGAGTGGATCGCCAGCGCCCCGGCCCCGGTCTACGAAGTACACCCCGAGCTTTCCTTCCTGCAACTGACAGGACGCGTCCTCGATAGCAAGAAGACGTGGGCCGGCATGGTTGACCGCCAGGCAGCGTTACGCGGCGCCGGTATTGACCTCACGACCGTCGACCCTTCGGTGGGACGTCGCGCGCAACCCGATGACGTTGTTGATGCTGGTGTGGTGGCGTGGACCGCTCGCCGTATTGGCAACGGGGAGGCCACGTCGCTCGGTACGCGCCCTGCTCCATCGATCTGGCGATGACGAGAGTGGAGCCAACCCAGTGGTGTTCGCACTGGTGACGAGTATGGGGGCGTCGTGAAGGTCCTTCCAATCGGGCGGTAACGTGGGGGCACTGTTCGTGACCTCTCATCGGGGTGCGGGTGGTGAGCCCCTGTAGCGAAATGGATAACGCGCGACCGTCCTAAGGTCTGAGGTGCAGGTTCGAATCCTGCCGGGGGCACTTTTTGATGACCCTCGTGCCCTGCGGTGCGCGCGCAGGATGCGGCCCCGACGTCACGCGATGCTTCGATATTGCATCGACATCCCCAAGTGGCTATGGTGAGGCTTGAAGAGACAAAGGAGTCCTCATGAATGCCACCACCTACCCATTGTTTGATGTTTTTGTCTCGAGCGTTTATATCGCCCTGCTGATCTTTTGGATCATTTTGGTGTTTCACATCATTGGTGACATTTTCCGGAGTCACGATTTGGTGGGCGGGGCCAAAGCAGCGTGGGTGCTCTTTATCTTTGTGTTCCCGTTGGTTGGCTGTCTCGTGTACCTGATCGCCCGGGGGAGCAAGATGCACGAACGCGACCTTCAGGCCATGCAACTTCGCCAGAAGGCATTTGAGGACTACATTCGGTCAATCGCGCACAGCAAAGTTGACTGATGCGCCCCCACTGAGCAGTGGCGTGCCACGCCTACAATGGCACTATGGATTCCGCGCCACCAACGATTCTTCGTGGGGCGACCGTGAAGCCCCGAAGGCTAGTGCGCCGTCGGGCGTGGATGCTGGTGCTACTTTCATCGCTCGTCGTGTTGATCATCGTGAATGTGTGGTCGGTGTCGTCTGACACTCAGCGTCAGCAGCGACTTCGCCAGCACGGTCTTACCGTGACCGTTCGCGTGGGCGATTGCATTGGCAATCTCGGCGGATCGGGGAGCACCGGTGCGGGCTACACCTGCACTGGGCGTTACCACCTGAGGGGTCGTGATTTTTCCGAAACCATCATCGGTCAGTCCTCATTTCTCGCACCGGGACAATCCCTACGTGGGATTGTCGACCCGGACAATCACCAGTTCATTGTCGCCAGCTCAGCACTCGACACACTCGGGACCTCACCCGCGGCGTACTGGCCCACGGTGGTCAGCGTCGCCGCTGTACTTGTGGGCACCTGGCGATACCGGCG